>ENA-OWOZ01002310-OWOZ01002310.1-bioreactor-metagenome-genome-assembly--contig:-NODE-2310-length-14588-cov-8.300875_pt1 | contig 14588 bp, 31 predicted proteins | sample MGYA00238140_ERZ651804 | MGnify/ENA primary metagenome ERZ651804 (study PRJEB26910, sample SAMN07631232) | bioreactor metagenome | isolation source: Switchgrass digestor | place: USA: Dartmouth... | reverse complement strand
CTATCAAAATGATTATACCAACCTTTAATTTCCCCATTTTTCCTAAACCCAACAAAACCTCTTGTACTCATATATATGCCTCCTTATATTATAATATCAATGTTTTTTTTGTTTTATTTTGGTTTTATTATACCTTTTCGTATCAACTGTTCAGTTATAAACATAATTCTCCTCCTATCCCAATCAAATTTATTCATCATACTTCCGGCAGATTTCTTTACCTTCACGCCTTTGCTTCTTCTTATCTTTTTTATTTTTGTCATGAATCCTTGTTACTGGATTCATATGCCACATGTTACGGATAGATTTTACTGCATCTATGTAGTTTTTAGACATATCAATCACTCCTTCCATGAAAGTTTCATTTCATTACTCTTGCGCTAATAACTATATTTTTAGTTTTAATTTTTGCTTTCTCTTTTGCTTCTTTGGAAGAATTAGCAAACTCCATATAATCAATATATATTTTTTTATCTGGATGATACATTTTAACTGTATAACATTTCATAAATAATAACCTCCTATGTAAGCATATGATAAACTGTTACATATTCCAATATTCCTTCATTGTTACATATAACATTATCATCATCAATAACTATTTCATTATATCGCATCATTTTTAAAACCCCTTACCCTTATAATTTTATCGGTTCTTTCAATTTCTGGTCAACATCCCGCCAATATTCTTCACAATACGGTGTTCCTGTTAACCAGTTAAAGATTTCTATTATTTCATCATAAGCTGTATAAGCTAAATAAGATGTTTTTTCATTAAGGTTAGTCCATTGTGCTTTTTTACTGCCTACCCCGCATTGTTCATTCAAAATGCTGTTAATAGATTGTATTAAAATATAATTCCCATATACCCTAAGTCTTAATTTCATATATTTTGATTGCTTATCTTTTCTTCTGTATGCCACGCAATAGTCAAGCCTAGAATGTAATTCAAAGTATGCTCTCAAGAAGTCTTTATAGTCTGTTAATATAGGTATGTTGCGTTGTTCTGCCATCCTTTCAGTCCATCCAGGTAAATCATTTGGAGTAAATACGTTTGTTTTGAGTACATATTGTGGTTTACCTGTTATGCCCGATTGTTGATACATTGAATTGCTACAATATTTCTGTATCTGTTCAAGAAAATATCTGTTCCTATGCCGGAAAATAAATCTTCCGGCTGTATATGATCCTATACTCCAAATGATACCTAAAGTATAGTTATCAATCTGCATTGCGTTCTCTCCATATATCACTTGCCCATTTGCTTATTGTTGCTATTGGCTTATCCCAATCAGGTTCAGCATCTTTTTCATAAAATTCTACTACAATTTTAATGTCTTCTCCTTCATCTTCTGGATTAAAATCCATTGTAAACCAATCCCAATCATATTTATCAGGATCGGACAAATCATTGATTTCAGATTCGGAAATTTCAATTATATTGTTGCTATATGTTTCTTCATATTTCCATCCCGATCCATCTTTCCATCCTTTAAATTTGATTACTTCTTTGATTTTCATTGTTATATCCCCTCTCTTTCTTCTACATAGTTTTATACAAACAGTTTGGCAGTATTGAAAAGCAATCCTTCCCATGAATAACCTGTTACCACTTCTTCACCATCTTGATTTTTCAATATATAAATTGCTCCAGCTTTTACTGCATAATAACCTTGTTTCATTAATCTTTTCATTAAATCACTAGTGTATCCTTTGCAATGTTCCCAATATATCTTCCCTTCCTCATAACTAATCTGATCATTTAATTTGTTAATTTGTAATTTATTCATTAATTAAAACCTCCTTATAATTTTTAAATGAATTGTTATTGTATTTAAAATTTATCTTTCTTATTTATGCATCTTTTTTATTATTTTATTATTTTTAGACTCTAATATCAATGTTCTTTGATTTTATTTTTGTTGTGCTGTTATTATTTACTGTCGATTGTTCCACAAATACTTTTTTAAATTCCTTGATTATATCAGGTATCATCACTTTTGGTATTATGTAGAAAATTTCTGCTAGAAAAATTATTAATATTATCGTCCTTACAATTATATCCAAGTATTTCATCTTTATTACCTCCTGTTATAGTTTCTTCCGATTTTGGAATTTTACATCCACATTTACAACATATCCAATATTCGCTGACTGTATCGGCTGAATAATTTTCAGTTCCACAATTTAGACATTTTCTCATTACCATTTCATTATTCACCTTCTTCAACTCTATATCCATCAAGAACAATTCCATTCATTTCTATACAATGTGCATAATCCTTGATTATTGGTGGCTTTTCTTCGGTAAAATATTTAGCATAAGCATTTTTACGCCCTTCTATATAGTCAAGCATTTTATCTTTTTCTTTACCACTAAATTTTTTAGTAACACTTTTTATAGTTTTACCATATTTATCCAAAATCTTATTAATAGAAAACCAATAACATACTTCATAATACTCAACTTCCTTTGTCCTATAATTTTCTGATGTATATACACTAATCGAAAATCTATATGTGCCGTTCTGAATATATTTCCCTGGTCTCCACGAATCGTTATCTTTAATCCATCTATTAATCTCATTTCTTTGTCTAAGTTCATTAATATAATTCTCTATTTCTTTATTTTTTTCTTTAACTGCTTCGGCTTTGTTTATAAAATCTAATTCAAGTTCTTTTTCTGCTTTCAGCAATAAAAGTTGTTGAATATGATTATCTAATTTAGCGATTTCATCATTAAGAACATTAATTTTTTCTGTGTTATCCTGCATATAATATTCTTTTACTTTTGATTTAAGTATTTTTTTATAATCTTCACTCCAAGTTATGCTTACTGTAGAATATTCTCCATTGGAAGAATTTATTTTAATTAAATTATTGTACATTTATCAACACTCCTTTTATATTTTTATATTCATATTTTATATTGTATTTTCAAAAACCCAATAATATGGAGCATCAAACTTATTTAAAAACTCTTTTGATACTTCGCCAGCATAATTTTCTGTATCACATCATACTATTTTATATTTATCTTCTGTTTCTTCAATAATTTTTGCTTCTCTATAGTCTCCATTTTTACCATTACCATATACTAATATTTTTTTACCTATCATTTTTATATACCTCCTGCAATTCCCAAATTTTAAACTCTAATTCTTGAAATTTATTTGCACAAATATCAATTGTACTGTTTGAATAATCTAAACTGCTATAAACTTCTTGAGATAGTAATTTACATGTATTTACTATCTGCTCTAAAATATCTAAAATAGATTTATCGTTCATTTCGTAATCCCCTCCTATAAAGTATTATTTTCTGTTAATATATATTTGAAATGAAACCGTCCTTTTATATTAATATTATAACAGAAAGGTTATAATGCCTTTCTGTTACAACTTCAATTTTCCTGTTACAACGGTATTTTTGTGCCCATAATATTTTTTGTGTCTCTGCTTTGAGCAATTCATCTCCCACCTAAAGAGGTGGGAGACTTCTTGCTATTTTCTTAGATAAATCCTATCATTACAATAAATCGTATTTTATCTTAATTATTTATTCGGAGTGTATATTTCACCAAATTTCAATATAGTTACTTCTCCATTTTTTAACACAATGTCATTGTTATTATAGTCTTTAACTGTTATATCGTGTCCGCTGGCGTTTTTAAAAAAGATATAATCAGAAAACCAATATTTAAAATATTTAGTCTTAACAAAACCATTTAAAAATTCTTCCACTGGCTCACAATTGTAAATATATTCTTCATCTGTATAATTATGATGTGTTTCATTAAAAAGTATTACTGCGTTTTTAAACTGTTCTTCTGTTTCAATATCCTGCATTAAGTTAAATGCTTCTTCTCCATAGCCATCCCAGTACATATCCCCGTTAAATTCTAATGATTGATATAACTTACCATCCTTTGTTAATAATACAAATGTACCTCTTGTCATATTAAACACACTCCTTTATAATATTATTTTTATATTAAGATAAAAGGATTATTTTATTTCAAATTTTTGCGGTTTTGGTACAGGATAACCGCAAACCTGTTATTGTTAATTATTACTTGTGGCTTGTGCTAACCACATAGCAATAATTTTTCTTTCTTTTTCTTTTTTCTTTTCTACCTCCTCTTCTTTTTCAATATATTTTTTAATATAATCCAATGCTTCTTCTGGAGATATCCAGAAGCTTTCACTAGCTGGATGAGATACGCAATTACACGTACCCAAGCCATAATTGTTACTCGAATAACAGTTAATTTGCCAAAGTTCAAATAAACCCTCTGAATTAATGTATAATTTGCTGTCGGCAATTTCTTCTCCATATTGGTTTGTTATTGTGCTTAATACAAGTGTTTTTCCATTGGTTAAATCCCTGATAATTTTACCAACTTTTGAATTCAAAATCATTGTTGTTATGAATTCCTCAGTTTCTTTTTTTATTCTTTCTTTTTCTCTTTTTTCTACAATTTCATTAATCCTAAAGTCCAATTCATCCCTTGAAATTATTTCTATTCCGTCAATTTCTTCGGGATTAATTCCTGTCCACTCTACAAAAAGCGGAGCAGGTATACTATTAAATATATCATTTATTCTAACAGTTACTAAATCGTAGTAACTGTTATCTGCTGTAGCATAATAAACTACAGCATCATCATTATCCAGTCCTTTAAAAAACTGGATGTTTTTCTCCTTGTATTCAGGAGAAAATTTTTCTTCATTGACTTCAATTCCTAATTTTTTTATAAACATACTAACCTCCTTTACGTGTTTGTAAACACGCTATGTTGTTATAGTACAACATAGAAAACTTATTTTTGTGGAATGAGGCTGTTTTTTAAAGCCGACAACCTCATTAGAACGGCTGTTATTGTCTTTTTAAATCAATACCTTACATATTATATTCTAACACACAAATTTTATGCTGTCAATATTAATTTAGAAATTTTTGTACATTATTTTAAGAATTCTGTTATGTCAAAATTAAATTTTACTGCAATATTTAATGCTTGTTCAAAAAGCGGTATATTTTTCGCACTTTTGTTAGTCCATGCATATACATTACGTGGACTATAACCTAATGATATTATATCGGCTGGCTTAATGCCATATATATCCATAATTCGCTTTAAGTTAGCCTTTATAACCTTACGGTCTGTGCTGTTATACTGCTGTATCAATTGCAAAAATTCTGCTTGTGTATATTCCATTATATCACCTCCATTCTGTTATGCTAATATTTTACTATAGTAGATTAATATTGTAAATACTAATTTAGTATTAGATAAATCCTATCATTACAATAAATCGTATTTTATTGCCAATTCTTTTATTGCTTCGCAAGTATAAGGCTTGTTTTTATATGTCTCTGTCAATAAATGATTTATATATGCTCTTAATCCTTCTTTAGATACTCCGTTTTTAATTCTATTATTGATAACCTGTTCAATTGCTGTTATAGTATCGACTTGCATTTTAAAACCTCCTTATTTAAACATTAAATCAGTCCAGCCATATGTTCCGTTGTCTTCTTTAATTCTGTAGCAATCACTTAATACTTCTGCTATAGTAACATTTTTATTACAAAATTTTTTCATATCATCTACAAAATCATAATCTGGCATAGAAATACATTCTCCTATTTCTGGATAGTAAATCAATCCATATTCTTTTTCCATTTCTTCCCATGTTTTTACTGTTACAACATCACCTATTTTATATTTACTCATTACTAAAACCTCCTTTACATTTTATATTTTTGTTTTGTGCTTCTAATAATAATCCCTGTTAATATCCAACATATACCAAACAGTAACCATAAACCTATGTAATAAGGTGTTATTACTTTAAATACTATCAAAAAGTCCTTCATTATTCTTTACCTCCTGTAGCCTTTTTATTCTTACAGTATGACACATCATATATTTTAGTCAATGTATTATCCCACTGATAACGCATCCTTACACGTTTTATATTACTATAATATAAAACCTCCTTATGCTTTTAAATCTGTTACTTCTTCTTTCGTTATAGTAAATAATTCTTCCAGCTTACTATTTAAAAATTTATAATTACCATCTTTGTCCCTTGTCGGCAATATGCCAAAGAAATTACATGTTTCAATTAATGCATTATCACTGTTATATACTGCAAGATTAATTTTTACTGCGTTTTTCATTCTTTCTATACTATACATAATATAAACCTCCTGTAATATTATATTTCGCTTGTTATAGCTGAGATAGGATTTTTCAGGTAATTTATATTAATTTTTTTTTGCAACCTTACGGGGCATTGCCCCGTAAACGCTCTAGGCTTAATGCCTATTTATAGCCGCCTAGACGGCTTAATAATTTTTATTAGCCCTACAATTCTCTAAAATTTTAGATAGTCTGTAATAAGTGCTTCTGGAAATTTCTGTTATTCCATGTGGTTTATTAACTATTTTGTAATACTTAGCATTTTTACCTTTACCATGTTTACTTAATATAAAGTTTTCCATTACTAAAACCTCCTTGTTTATTTTTTTCAATGTTTATTTTCTATTATTATTTTAACATATATTTTTCATGCTGTCAATATAAATTTTCAAAAATTTTTAAGTTTTTCATTGGATAAAACTAACATTTTATTCTAATACCTCAATCAATTATTAATCAAATATATCATTTTCTTTGTACCCCAACCTTTTTTTATATTCTCTAAATGAATGGATAGAATCGTTTATATACTTTCTTTCTTCTCTTTTTACAATTTTAAAAACTTCATCTTCATTTAACTCTCCAGGAATCATTATATTACATATAATATAACTTCCATCATAACTACCTGTACCAGTTTCAATTACTGTTATAATATCGCCTGTTTTTACACCATATTCTTTATTATCACTTTTTACTTTATATTGATATACTGAAACATGCGAAAAAGTATCTAATATTTTAGTATAGTTATATTCTGCAACCTTTTTACATTCGATATTTCTTTCTTTGGCAATATCTATAAAAGGGGTAACTGTGTATTGAATTAGCATTTTTTCCATTTCTAAAACCTCCTATCATTTATTTTACATTAATAATATATCATATATCATTAATACTGTCAATAGTAATTTAAAAAAATCAGCTAATTTTTTCATTGTTAAAACCTCCTTATTATTTTATATTTATATTTTATCATGTTTGATTAACGTTGTCAATAGTAATTTAATAAAATCAAGTTTTATCAAATGTTATATTTGCTTTTTTCCGTTATTTTTTAGATTTTTAATATAAGCTGTTATAACTTATTAAAGATTTATTGTTTTTATACTTTGCTGAGATAAAGTATGAAAAAACATAAAAAAATAGAGGCTTTAAGCCTCTGTTTATTCCTTTTAAATCATTTTTCCATCAATTGTAAATGTATAATCGTTATTTTCTGCTTCCTCTATAAAATATTCAAAAGAAGTACAATATTCATAATCATTATTACAAGCTGTTAACCATGATTCGAGACATTCCTTCATTAAATCATAAAATGTTCTGTTATCAGGTTTTTTCAAAAAATCATATATAGGTTTTAAAATATCGTCATCTCTACAATATCCAGTAAGTACACAAGAATTTTCTTTTATGACTTTTGAACGTCTACTTTTGTATTGATATTTGCCATTAATATACTTACCTATAGAGTAATATTTACCCTTAAATAAATTATTATAATAATTATTATACAAATAGGTTAAAAGTCTTATTCCTGTTAATTTCTCAACTTCTGCATCACAAGTCATTTCAAAATGAATATAATTATTATATCCTCCATATTCCCAATTTTTTACTTTTATAGGGAATATGTTTTCAAAGGCTTCTAATGTTTTTCTGTCATCATCTGCCCAAGCATACCCAACATTATTTAACCATTCATAATAAATTTTTTCCTGTACCTTTTCAGGTAATTCTTTAATAGAATATACTTCAATTGTTTTTAACATTGTTAAAACCTCCTTATTATTTTATATTTATATTTTATCACTGTTTATTAATATTGTCAATACTAAATTAAAAATTTTATGCTGAAATTTCCCCAGCCTAATAACCTTGCTCTGTTATATGCTGAAAAAATCTCGTTCTTGCTGATAAATATACTCTCTAGCTTCGTCAATCGTTTCGATGTCATAGGGCAAGAATGCAATTGATTCGCCTTTTCCTTGTAGATAGGAAGTATAAATGAGAACCTTTGAACCGTCCTTTGTTTTGTATAAAGTGTCGTGTCCTGTATTGTATTGTTTTCTTTCTATTTCTCTCATGCCTGATAATTCGTCTGTGCAGTCTATCCACCTTGAACGCTCACTTGTCAAATCCTCCTCTTTCATATTTGACCCATCCCAATAGATGTATGCAATATATGAGTCTAGGTAACTTGCTTCATGTCCATAAGCTTTCATTTTAGCTTTTATGGATTCCTCTAAATATTTTTTGATTTTTTCTCTCCATTCTTCGTATTCACTGTTTGTAAGTTGGTCAAAATTTGGTACGTATTCTAATAATTCTAATTCTTCAAGATGGATATATCCATCTTGAAAGAGGTAGTAAATTTCATCGCTTGTTAATTCGTCTAATGATAGGAATAGATATGATTCGGCATCTGCCAGCTCCATAGTTTCATCGCTGTCGACACTTTCAGCTATATACTCTTCAATGTCCTCGATGCGACCTTTTGGTGCACTGACTGTATTTGCTAAGATGACTTTCTCTACAAGGTCATCTTCATCAACAGCTAAAAAATCTTTAAATGGCATCTCATCGTAGCCTTCAGCTACAAAATATCTCTTTTTCATATACGACACTCCTTTTTATAATTTTATTCCTGCCTAGCAGGTTGAGCGTTAGGCAGGTTTCCCCGCCCGTTGGAATTTTACCTACCTATTTGTACACTTTTTTCATTTTTTCACCATCCTTATTATTTTATATTTATATTTTACTACTACCTTCTTTTAATTATTATTATATCATATATTTTTACACTGTCAATATAAATTTCAAAAAATTTTTAAATAAATTTAAGTTTTTAATATAAGCTGTTATAACATATTAAAGCTGTTATGATTAATTATAACTGTTATTCTTTACTGAGTTAAAGTATAAAAACATAAAAAAAGAGACTAGAGTAAGTCTTCCCTTGCTCTAGTCTCAAAACTTCTAAAAATCTAATGTAATATTCAAACATTCTGCCCATTGCTTAAGCCCCTTCTTTGTTTTGTAATAACATCCTTGATAATTTCCCATTTCATCTACAATGCTGAATCTATTGTATTTAGTCATTATTTCATTTTTTATCAAGTTTAATAGTTCGTCTTGTGCTTCTTCTATTTCTGCTTCTTTTTCATAGTAAAACTCTATGTCATCATTTCCTTTTAGTATTTCTTCCTCTGCCAGCTCTCTTGCAAGAAAGTCTAAGAAACGGTCAGTAAAATCACTGTCATCAATAAAACCTGTCCTCCTCATTTCTTCTTCAATTTGTTTTCTTGCTTTTTCTAGCAATAATTCTTTTTTCATCATTTAAATCCCTCCAATTTTATTTTTTATCTGTTATATTAATAATATAAAATTTTTAATGTGTTGTCAATACTAAATTAAAATTTTTTTGTAATAAAGTTTAATCATTTAATATCCTAATATTATTAATATCTGGATTAGCTGTAAACCATTTAAACCCTTTTATAGCTGCATTGTATGCATCTTCTTTTGTTGAATATTGGCCGATAACGTATATTACAGTTCCTCTGTCTCCCCAATGTGTTTCTATTCCCCAAGTTTTCATAATTCTTTTATTAATTTCTCTGTTTTTCATTTTATCAACCTCCTTTTATTTTATATTATTATTTTAACATATATTTTTTATGCTGTCAATATAAATTTTAAAAATTTTTTCGATAAATTCAAGTTTTTAGCATAAGCTGTTATAACTTATTAAAACTGTTATAATTATAGCTGTTATTCTTTACTGATTATAAGTAAAAAAAACATAAAAAAAAGAGGCTTTAAGCCTCTACTAGTATATCGTGGCCATATCTTCTTTTAAAATATTTTACAGTCCCCCAGATTCCACTGTGGCAATCTGGGACGACTGCTATATAGTATATCCTGCCTCTTTTTTCATCTAGATAGAGATCCCAGTTGCCACCATCGTGTCTGATGCATTTCATATGTTTTATTGCATCCTCACCATATAACCATTTATTGGTTTTTGTATCATAGTAGCTTATATTCTTTATATTATAGTATTTTTTATTTTTCATTTCTACACCTCCAAATAAATTTTAATTTTTTTTGTTAATATAAAAAGTCTTTTATATCATTTATATCATTGCTTTACTGCCTGTGTTAATATAATACAATATTCCTTCTAGCACGTCTTTTTTTGCTTGTGCTTCTATATATAATTCTTTAATTTGTGGATTATCATTTCCTGCAAAAACATTTATAGATTCTTCCTGTTTTTTTATTTCATTTTCGATTATAGATTTTAATTCTTTTAATGACTTACGAGCCATTTTTTATAACCTCCTTTTTTATATTGATATTTTACATTATTATTTTAACATATGTTTTTTATACTGTCAATAGTAATTTAAAAAAATCTTCAAATAAATTCAAGTTTCTAATTAAACCTGTTATAAACAATTTTAGCTGTTATTCTTTGTTGATTTAATGCTTTAGTGAGTTAAAGTATGAAAAAAACATATGTTCTATTTATAAGTAAAAAAACAACCTGGCTGTTAAACCAGGTTAAGATAAAATTTATATTTTAATACTGTTATAAGCTAATTCCAGAAAATATCTATAATCATTAATATTTTTGTATGGTAGTTCATTAACTTCAAAAAATTCTCTGATATTCTTTATTGCTGGTCGAATATAAGTTTTTCGTTCATTATTTAACTCACGTCTCAAATAATTATTGCTAGTTATACATTTATGGAGATATTCCTTTAATATTCTTTTTACATCATTACTACTGATATCTTGTTCAACATTAGTCATATTTTCATAATGTTTTATTGTTTGCTTAACTGATTCTTCAATCGGTTTGCCTTCCCAATTATAGTTTTTAGACCAATTTAAAATTATTGCTACTTTATTTGCATTTAAAACATCACTTTTTTTCATTTAAAATCAACCTCCTAATTAATTTTTACATTAATAATATATCATATATTTTTTATACTGTCAATACTAATTTAATAAAATCTTCAAATAAATTCAAGTTTTGCTGTTATAACTTATTAAACCTGTTATAAACAATTATGGCTGTTATGGTTTAAATTATTATGTTTTAATTTTATGGTGTTATATCTCCCTTCAGCTGTTATAGTAGTTTATCTGTTACCATTAGAGTTCTAGGGGTCTGGCTGTTATATATTATTCCTTTTTTTAAGTTTAGAGTTTGCTTTATTTCTTGTTTTATCTTCAATAAAAAAAGCACTCTCTAGAAAAATCTAGAGAGTGCCGACGACATAATTGTCTTGGCTTCTCGTCTATTCTATGATGTAATGAGGTTCCCTGCAGTGATAACAAGTTGCTTTTTGTTTTACTGCCATCACTGGAATTTCTAAGTGTGCGGGAAGTTCTACATCCCACTCACCCCTGCTAAAACAATTGGTCTGTTCGATAACTGCTGTTTCCTCTTCAATACGTACTATTTTATATACTGTTACTTCAAAATCTCCCCTGTGGTGATTGGCGTAAATAATGTAGTCGCCAACATCCACAGGAATCAATGCATGGTTATCGTTAGCCAATGGCCCCCTATTTCTTATATATATAGCCTTTTTGGGGCCACCGCTTTGGGAAGCGATAATAGTAGCTTCCCCAGTATTTGTGTAACCTCCCCCGCACTCCCAAATACATGGGAACCCTTTTTTTGACCTTTCAATTTTAATTTTTTGCATTAGAATCCCTCCTAATTATTTATTTTTCTAATAATTTATTTTACACTTATATTATATCATGTATTTTTATATTGTCAATATAAATTTTAAAAAAATTTTTAAATAAATTTAAGTTTTTAATTCTAGCTGTTATAATCAATTTTAGCTGTTATTCTTTGTTGATTTAATGCTTTAGTGAGTTAAAGTATAAAAACATAGATAATTACATAAAAAAAAGAGGCTTAAAGCCTCTTATTCAATAAATATATATCCCATCTTTCTCACTGCATCGTAGTCCAGCATACCTGCCACATCAAATGAATCGATGTGCATTGCCGAGCAATTAAAATCAGTTTCCCAGCCGTCCCCAGTGAGAACGGCTTCATATGCAGTCATTGTTTCATCATCGAGTAGGATAGCAAACCTCCTGCCCGATACTTCTACAGTATCATAAACTCTCATTTTATCAACCTCCTGTTATTTTATATTATTATTTTAGCATAACCTTGTTATACTGTCAATATAAATTTTAAAATTTTTTTCGATAAATTCAAGTTTTGCTGTTATAACTTTTTAAAACTGTTATGATTAATTATAGCTGTTATTCTCTTAAATGATTAAATGATTAGCTGTTAACTTATTAAACCTGTTATAAACAATTTTAGCTGTTATTCTCTTTTAAAATTTTTTCAATTTATATTGACAATATTGGAATATATGATATAATAACAATAGATAGTAAAATATAAATAAAAAGGAGGTTATAAAAAATGGATAAAGCTAAAATTGAGAATGGAATGTATAGAATAACAAATGAACAAAAAGAGCTATTAAAAGAATTGGCTGATAGTGTGCAAAAACTAGCAATAGAATGTGAACGTGATAATATATTTAATTCTTTTATAGCTAGTCTCGATATATTTAATTTTGATTTATTAGAAACCTTCGATATTATTTTAGATAATACAGAAAATTATTATTAAAAAAATCAATGAAATAAAAAGGAGGTTTAAAAAATGTTAGTTAAAAAAATCACTTTTAATGATTTTGTTGAGGAGTTTGAAAAGTATGGAAGAGGAGGACAATTCTCTTATGAAGGAAAAAAAGCACTTTACGACTATTTAAATGACTTGGCAGAAGACACAGGAGAAGTAATAGAATTAGACGTTATCAGTTTATGTTGTGAGTTTGTAGAATATGACAGTCTAGAACAATTTAACGATGATTATAGCTATAGTCTAGGAGATATAAAAGATATTGAAGAAATTAACGATTATACAGTAGTAATTCCAATAGACAATGAATCCTTTATAATTCAAGTTTTTTAAAAAAGACTGAGTAAAAAACTCAGTCTTTTTTTTAAACTTTAAAAATTTTAAGAAATATATTGACACAGTAATAAAATAGTAGTATAATATAGTTAAAATAACATAAGAAAGGGGTATATAGGAATGATTAGAAGTTTTTATATTAACGATAACAACGACTTATTAGGGGTATTAAGTGTTAGAGCAATTAATACCCTCAAGGTATGCAACAAGAAAGAATTGGAAGAAAGGAAGGAAGAGATACTCCAAAACATTAAAAGAACTGGAGGATTTCATTATGGCAAAAAAACAAGCTTTGAAATTTTGAGATTTTTTAATCTTAACCCAGCCATGTATATTGAAGGCTGGGAAGACTTCAAAGCTAAATGGAGGCTAGAGTAAAAAACTCTAGCCTCTATTATTTTTTTGAATTTTATCAACAAGTTATATACAAGTTATACATAAGTTATTAATAAACTATCTATAAGTTATTAGCAAGTTATACACAGGTTAATATTAAGTTATCCACAATTTATCCACAGAGTTATCCATAAGTTATTAACAATTTATCCACAAGTTATGCACAAGTTATGCACAAGTTATGCACAAGTTATGCACAAGTAAAACTGTTTACCCGCCCCCGTCGTGTTATTCGATACATTTAAACCGTACCGATACACTTTAAACTGTATTTAAGCTGTATTCAAACTGTATCGGTACAATTTCACTTCAAGCAATACACTTCCACCATTTTTTAGCATATCCTTACATCATGCTTTTATCCAATGATATACTACTTCCTTATATCCTGCATACATATTTTTACATTTTATTTTTTTCAATCCTGCTTTATTACTACATTACAAGCTATTGTATTATTCACTATATAATTGATATTATATAATGAATACTTTTATATATCCCCCTATGTTTACAAATTTTTAGTTAGTTTGCAGGTAGCAAAGCGAGGTAGCACTTCCATCTCCCTATCCACAAAATTTTACCGATTCAATCCATTTTCTTACAAATCCACTAAAAAATCAATCGTATCTTTATCGAACAAATCCAGTATTTATGCATATTTCACAACATCGCAAATATTTCAATTTTACACTTATATATCTATGTCATAATCCTTCAAACCTAGTAATATCAACATTTCCAAAGGTTTAATGTTTAGTATTTATCGAATGTATTTTTTAGTATTCGTACTAAATCATATATAATACACATCAAACCCTTATAAAATAAGCATTTATAGATAACTAACACAGTAAAGTTACGATAAATAATATAAATATAAAAATCTTCATTTTTTTATTGACTATCATAATAAAAAATAGTAATATATTCTTGTA
>ENA-OWOZ01002306-OWOZ01002306.1-bioreactor-metagenome-genome-assembly--contig:-NODE-2306-length-14634-cov-3.058529_pt1 | contig 14634 bp, 10 predicted proteins | sample MGYA00238140_ERZ651804 | MGnify/ENA primary metagenome ERZ651804 (study PRJEB26910, sample SAMN07631232) | bioreactor metagenome | isolation source: Switchgrass digestor | place: USA: Dartmouth... | reverse complement strand
GTCTGTCAGTGAGCTGGCGGAATTTATGGAGAATATAGAGCTTACCGAAATGCAGCTTAAAATCGGTGAGATGATACTGAAAGAAATAAAATCCAGGTTGAAATTCCTGATAAGTGTGGGACTGGATTATCTGACTCTTGCCAGATCAACGGGATCTCTGTCAGGGGGAGAAGCTCAAATAATACGCCTGGCTACGCAGATAGGCTCAGGTCTGGTCGGAGTGGCATATATTCTTGACGAGCCCAGTATCGGACTCCACCAAAGGGACAATGACAAACTGATTAAGGCTCTGAAAGATTTGAGGGATTTGGGCAATACCCTGATTGTGGTCGAGCATGATATGGATACCATGTATGCGGCGGATCATATCATTGATATAGGCCCGGGGGCAGGAGAACACGGAGGATTGGTTGTTGCCGAAGGCAAGGTAGAAGATATTATTAAAGCGAAAAACTCCATAACCGGTGCATACCTCAGCGGAAAGATAAAAATTCCGGTACCAAAGGAAAGGCGGAAACCTGCCGGATTTCTTACCATTTTAAATGCATCAGAAAATAATCTGAAAAATATAGACGTAAAAATTCCTTTGGGAGTTATGACCTGTGTTACAGGCGTATCGGGTTCGGGAAAGAGCTCATTAATAAACGAAATTTTATATAAAAGACTGGCCAGAGAGCTTAACCATGCCCATACCATAGCCGGTGCCCATGGCGATATTCTGGGAATAGAACAGCTGGATAAGGTTATAAACATAGATCAATCCCCAATAGGCAGAACTCCCAGATCAAATCCCGCTACCTATACAGGGGTATTTGATCTGATTAGGGATTTATTTGCCGCTACACCGGATGCAAAAATGCGGGGATATACAAAAGGAAGGTTCAGTTTCAATATTAAAGGGGGCCGCTGTGAAGCCTGCAGCGGTGACGGAATTATAAAGATTGAGATGAACTTTCTTCCCGACATATATGTTCCCTGTGAAGTATGTAACGGAAAGAGATATAACCGCGAGACCCTTGAAGTGAAATACAAGGGCAAGAGCATATATGATGTGTTAAACATGACAGTGGAAGAAGCATTGGAATTCTTTGAAAACATACCGTCAATCAAGAGAAAGATACAGACTTTATATGACGTAGGTTTATCTTATTTAAGGCTCGGCCATCCGTCCACTACCCTTTCAGGCGGTGAAGCCCAGAGAATTAAGCTGGCAACGGAACTGAGCAAGAGAAGTACGGGGAAAACCATCTATATACTGGATGAACCTACTACCGGCCTTCATTTTGCCGATGTCCATAAGTTAATAGACATTTTAAACAGATTCTGCGAATCGGGCAATACCGTAGTTGTAATAGAGCATAACCTGGATGTTATAAAGACAGCCGATTACATTATTGATATGGGGCCGGAAGGCGGAGATAAGGGAGGTACAGTTGTAGCCTGCGGAACTCCTGAAGAAGTGGCCCAAAATGAAAAGTCCTATACCGGCCTGTATCTGAAAAAATATCTGCAGGATTAAGGGGAGCAACATCATATTTGAATGAAGTATAGTTATCGTAGCAAATAATCGACAAGAATAATATACAAGAGTAATCAAAAGGAACAATCAACAATATCAGCGGGAATAATCGATGCAGAATCTGGAGTAATTCTATGGAATAGCGATATGGTCGGCAAATACAGGAGTATGTATAAATATTTCAAAAGGGCATGATGTTATGATTTTAACTAAATGCCCTTTTGGAATATTCATCATACGGATTTGGACCGGAAACGGCTGCCTTTGTTGTCTTTTTGTTGTATCGATTCTTTATAATTACTTTCATGGGTTAATATAATTAAATTTTGGGAGAGTTACATATGGTATCAAATTTTTTTGCAATGGTATCGAGGATGAAATTTATTGAGCGCTGGTCGCTGATGCGCAACTCCAGACAGGAGAATTTAAGCGAACACTCCCTGGAAGTTGCCATGATAGCCCATGCTCTGGCGGTAATCAGCAACGAACGGCTGGGCAATAATTTGAATGCGGAAAAAGCGGCACTGCTCGGTATTTATCATGATGCCACCGAGATTATAACGGGTGACATGCCCACACCCATTAAGTATTTCAATAAGAATATCCAGGGTGCCTTTAAAGAAGTGGAAAAAGATGCGGCGGTAAAGCTTCACGGAATGCTGCCGGAATACCTGAAAAAAAGCTATCAGGATATATTTTTCCCTTCGGAAGAAGACGCTTATTTAAGAAAGCTGGTAAAAGCAGCCGATAAGTTATCGGCTTTGATAAAGTGTATAGAAGAGGAAAAGGCCGGCAATACGGAGTTTAATAAAGCAAAGAAATCAATCTGCGAACTTCTGCAAAATATGAATTTAAAAGAAGTGGACATTTTTTTGGAGGAGTTTTTGCCGGCGTACAGCAAGACTTTGGATGAATTAAGCTGATGAATTATAAAATATGATTTAAGACCGGCTGAACAGAAACAATGAAACAACAGGTTATGGTTGAAAGGTGCTTATATACAGTTTGCAAAACCTTGGATAATTAATATGAAAAGTGTATATGGGGGGTATAGTATAATGATTACTGTTGACGGAAACTGGATTATGGAAGGCTTGCAAACTTATATAGTAATTCGAAGCTTTCGAAGGAAAAAGAACAAAAAGAATGAAGAATACGGGTGGGCCGTAGCGGATTATACCCTTAGCGAAAATCTGTACGGCAAGGATTACGTCCGCAGCGCATATAATATGTCGGCACAAAAAGCCAGGGAGAAGATTATAGAGCATTTGCTTAATATGCATCCATATACAAAAAAAGAAGAGGCCGAACAGCTGATTAAATATTGAATTAATGAAATTTGCCGGCATGACGGATAAGCTTGCCGAAAGAGTTTCGCTTGCGAAACTCTTTCTGGTGCCATAAGTAATTTCAATAAGTAATTTCAACGGAATTTCCTATGGCATAAAATACCCCGAAAGGATAATCATACAAAGCTATGCTGAAAATAGCGTTATTTTGCCAGATTTAGTATCCAATTTATCCAACTGATTACAGTAGAAGCCCTTCTTTTATAGGTTTCTTCAGATTTTATGTTAAATAATCCTGATGCTTCCATTATCTTAACTATATCCCTTTTTCGCGGCAATTGTGATTCCTGAAGATATCTTTTGAAAGCTTCATTAAAGGCTCTTTTTTCAAGTATGCATTTGGCAAATGACAGGTTTCTGTTTTTTATATTTAATTTGAATATAGCCTTGCCTTTATCGGTCAGGAGGTATCTTACACCGTCAACGCTGTCCCGTTCCTTGTAAAGAAGGCCCAAATATCTGCAGGCATCGGTATAATAGTTGGTTTGACGGATATCAAAATCGTAATTGGAAGTTATCTCATCTCTCGTTAAATATTCATTTTCATACAGCAATTCGCAAATATTTATTACCCGGTTAAAATTATCTGCCTGGGGGAAGGGAATTCCGTCAGGCTCTTCCGTAACCTGAATTCGGTCAAATAAAGCAATTAATTCATCAAACTGGATATTTTCCTGTTCCAGGGTGTAATTTTTTTGCTTGACCAGTTTTAGTGAATTATAATTGTATGGTTCAAGAAAATCATATTCATAAAGGCTGAATATACCATTTGTATATATAAGATAAATGGTTTTGATACGTTTATTTATTTTGTACTGCCATAATCTGAAAGGATAGTAAAGCTGCCTTACCAAAAAATCATTTGAAAGGGAGTTTTTCGCTTCGATTAATGTCAGGGTTTCAAGTCCTTCGTACCCGCCGTCAATTTCTATTTGCGAGTTGGCAACGCAAACGTTGAACAAACTCCTTGTTTTTTTATTATAGATATTGAAGTCAAACTGTTCCGAACTCATTCTTCCGTTGACCGTTGGCAATAATTTTTCGTCTCCGATGAAGTCGGCCAATATTCCTGATAAATAAGCAACATTTATGGCAGTGGCTTCACTGGTAATATTATCGTAGTCAATACTGTAAATAAAATCCGGCATTTTGACTTTACATATATCTGCAGCCGGCGTTTCAAAATCATGGTATGCCTCAAAATTTCCTATAATATAGCTGCCCCGGGTCACAGGCAAGATGGATAGATTGTTGGCGGTGAATAAAAAAGGCAGGTTGCTTCTGTGATCGAATTTAGTCATTAGTCTTGCTTCCCTAAATTCGTTAATTTGTTTTGCCGTAATGGTATACAATCCTTTTTTATCGATATGTTCCAGTATATTGTATTTGTCAAATAATTTTTCCCATGCCTTGTCATTAAGGGTATTCGGAACATTACTCATAATTTCTCACCAATACTTCATCTACCTCACCACGGGCGTCTCCTTTTGAATTGATGGCTCTTTTCGCCTGAATAATTTCTATTTTATAGTCTTTATACAAATCAAGTATAAAATCGGTGGCGGCATTTGATAATAAAAACTTGATGCCCATACCGTCAAGCCTGTCACATAATTTTTTAAGCCTGATCTGCTCGTTTCTGTCAAATCCGCCTTTGGAATAACCGGTAAAATTCGCACTATAGGAAATGGGATCGTAAGGCGGGTCAAAATAGACAAAGGCATCCTTTTCTATTCCTTTTACCGCTTCTTCAAAATCCGTATTTTTAAACTCGATTTCAGCATCATTAAAATATTTACTGACTGCTCTCAATGTAATTTCATTTACAATGTTAGGATTTTTATATCTGCCGAAAGGTGAATTGAATTGGCCTGCCTGGTTGACTCTAAAAAGGCCGTTATAACAGGTTTTGTTCAGATAAATAATTCTTGAAGCCCGTTCAACATCCGACAGGCTCTGGTAAAATGCGGTATCCCTGTCCCAAGCCCTGATTTTGTAAAAATACTCGGCTTCATTTTTATGCTTCTTCAAATCCGAAATCAATTCCTCAACATTATATTTTACAACTTTATATAAATTAATTAATTCACTGTTTACGTCATTTATTACAGCCTTTGGAGGCTGCAGATCGAATAATACCGCACCTCCTCCGACAAACGGTTCATAATATGTATTATATTTTTTGGGAATATATTTTCTGATTTCGGGCAATAGTTGCCTTTTGCCTCCGACCCATTTAAGAATTGGTGAAACATACTTGTTTTTCATATCAAAAACTCCAATCCATATATAATGTCAAGGAATTTATACACTGATACCGGATTAAATTATATCTGAAAAAGCAGCTTAAAATAAAGCGCAAAAAATAATAAAATGATTGATATTTATCAGTTATTTGAAAGGAACATTTTCCGAAATCTCCTGTTGCATAAAAATGTTCGGCAAAACTTATGCAGATAAAATCAAATATTGCTTATCTAATAATACCATAAAATCGGACAAAAAACAAAACCCTGAAATCTATTTTAAAAAAGATTCAGGGTTATTGAAGAATCACTCCCACTCAATGGTTGCTGGTGGCTTGCTTGTTATATCGTAGCAAACACGGTTTACATGATTTACTTCGCTTACAATCCGCCGTGATACGCGTCCCAGGACTTCCCACGGAATTTTTACATATTCGGCTGTCATAAAGTCGGTGGTGGTTACAGCCCTAAGGGCAACGGTATAATCATAAGTCCTTTCGCCGCTTCTTACACCTACGCTTCTTAAATTGGTCAGTATGGCAAAGTATTGGCTGATGTTTATGTCAAGGCCGGCTTTTGCAATTTCATCCCGGAAGATATAGTCAGCTTCCTGCAGGATCCTGACTTTTTCAGGGGTTATTTCACCGATAATACGTACGCCCAGACCGGGGCCGGGGAAAGGCTGACGGTATACCATTTTCTCGGGCAGACCCAGTTCAAGGCCGACTTTTCTTACTTCATCTTTAAATAAGTCTTTTAAAGGTTCGATAAGTTCCTTAAAATCTATATGTTCGGGAAGGCCACCCACATTATGATGGCTTTTAATGACCGATGAGTTGCCGATTCCGCTTTCAATAATGTCGGGGTAGATGGTCCCCTGAACCAGATAATCCACCTTGCCTAATTTTTTCGCTTCTTCCTCAAATACCCTAATAAATTCTTCACCGATAATTTTTCTTTTTCTTTCGGGATCTGTGACGCCGGCCAGCTTATCGTAGAAACGCTGTTGTGCATTTACCCGGATAAGGTTTATGTCAAACTGTTTTGTGAAGACTTCCTCCACTTCATCAGCCTCATTTTTTCTGAGAAGCCCGTGATCCACCAATATGCAGGTCAGCTGTTTTCCCACCGCCTTGCTTACCAAAACGGCCGATACAGAGGAATCTACTCCGCCCGACAAGGCACACAGGACTCTGCTGTCGCCGATTTTTTCTTTCAATCGGCGGACCGATTCTTTAACGAACGAAGTCATAGTCCAGGTAGCCTTGCAATGGCATATATTATATAAGAAGTTTTGCAGTATCTTCATACCGTCTTCAGTATGCTGCGCTTCAGGGTGAAACAGTACGCCGTAGAGTTTCTTTTCGGTATTTTCAACGGCTGTTATGGGATAAGTTTCGGAAAAAGCAATTACTTTAAAACCGGGAGCGGCAGCTTCTATATATTCAGTATGACTCATTAGGCAGGCTGAATACCGATTGGCTTCGCTGAAAAGTTCCGATGAGGTATCCAATTCAATATTAACATTATGATAATTTTTATCGATCTTACTGCCTGCGGTACCGGATATTTTTCCGCCCAGTATGTGAGTCATGAGATTACATCCGTATGAAATGCCAAGAACCGGAACTCCGAGAGAAAAAATCCCGGGGTTGCAAATTGGGGCATCCGGCTCATATACACTGTGTACTCCGCCTGTAAAAATTATTCCTTTAGGGGCTTTGCTTTTTATGATTTCAATGTCGGTATTGTATGGCAGCATCTCACAGTATACATTGCATTCTCTGACGCGTCTTGCTATTAACTGATTATACTGCCCGCCAAAGTCAAGAACTATAACTAATTCTTTTTCCACGGTTCAACCTCCTAATTTGTCATATAAGTCCAGAAAGCAAATCCATGTCCGTAAAATAATCTTTTCTGCTGAAAAATTAAGATTAATAATACATCATTTTATTATAATCCGCAAGATCCGATATTTTATTAACTTATTAGTAATTTTGATATTTTTTATAACCGTAAATTCAAAATTCAAAACCTGCTAAATAGCGGAATTAATAGGAAAATATTCTTAAATTTTTAAAAAAAATATTTACAAATATACAGTATAATGTTACTATATTACTGTTTGATAACAACATATAGTGTAAGTTTGCATATACATTGAGAGGGAGTTTATATCGGCGCATGCGTATTGGCGCATGCATATATTGATAAAAACGGACGTTATGTTCGTTAGGAAGGGGTTATAATGTTCAGTTATCATATGAGGGATTTGTTTGATGTGGTACCCGAGATAGATTTTAATAAGGGATATAATTATTACCTTCATAATATGGAGAATTATTCAAAGGCATTGCTGGCCACGCTGAAAAGCATAAGATCAAAGCTGCCTATTCTCAGAAATATGATAGAAACTAAAGAATATGAAGGTTTGAGGATGATTACCCAGACATTAAGAAGAATGATGACTACCATAGGAGGAGAAAAGATAGCCGAGATATCCTATAATTTGGAATATGCCTTGTTGAATGAAGAAAACGGCTTTAATGACTTGCTTATGGAATATACGGCTACTCTCGAAGACCTGGCGGACAGAATGGAGGAACTCGTAAAGAGGTTGCCGATAAAGAATTTCAATACGGAGCATGATAACAGGATTTCCTATTTTGATTATGATTTCAGGAGAACAAAAGAATTTATTGAATATACCAAGGATTTGGAAAATAAAAAAATTATCTGAAAAATGGATTTTACCCCCCATTAAAAGCCCCGTCTTTCCCTGCTGACAAAGACAGGGCTTTTTTATTTTGCTGTTTAAGCCGATTGATATTTGACTACTCGGATTAGGGCTTATAAAATATAATTGGTGCGATATGTTTCTATAAAAACGATATAGATTAATATGAATTTTGGGGTCGGATAGAATGTATAAGATACTTATTGTGGAAGACGATATGACTATAGCCAATATAATAAAAGAACATCTTGCCTCATGGGGTATGATAACCCGCTGCGTTACCGATTTTCAGAATGTACTTTCCGAATTCGCAGACTTTTCACCACATCTTGTACTTTTGGATATATCTCTGCCTTTTTATAACGGGTACCATTGGTGCACCAAAATCAGGGCCGTATCGCAGGTTCCTATAATATTCATCTCATCGGCTTCTGATAATATGAATATTGTCATGGCCATCAATATGGGCGGAGACGATTTTATCTCAAAGCCTTTTGATTTGTCGGTTTTGGTGGCAAAGGTACAGGCTCTTCTTCGCAGGACATATAATTTTGCAGGCGGAACCGACATACTGGAGCATAAAGGGGTTATTTTAAATCTGTCGGACTCATCGGTAACATATAATGAGAGCAAGGTCGAACTGACAAAGAATGAGTTTAAAATTCTGCAGGTTTTGTTTGAAAAACGTGGTCAGGTGGTAAACAGGGATACTCTTATGTACCGCTTATGGGAAACCGATGATTTTGTGGATGAGAATACACTTACAGTTAATATGAACAGACTCAGAAAGAAACTTTCGGGTATCGGAATAAATGATTTTATAATAACAAAAAAGGGATTAGGTTACATGGTGGAGTGATATGAGACTGATTTGGGAGTATTTGAAATTAAAACGGAAACCTTTGTTTTTGCTTTTTATTTTTATATTTATTTATGCCTCCGTATTTCATCTGTATGACTTACCTGTGGAAGCGGTAGGCTATGCAGGCCTGCTGTGCATGGTCGTTTTGATTATATTAGGAACTTATGATTTTATCAAATTTTTAAAAAAACATAAGAAACTGGTTAAAATGCGGTCGGACATTACCGTTTCGACAGATAACCTGCCGGAAGCTGACGGAAGGATAGAACAGGACTATATTGATCTGATCAAGGCACTGTATGACGATAAGCAGCGGTATATGGCGGAGAGCGATAAGGAAAAAAACGAAATGATTGATTATTACACTTTATGGGCCCATCAAATCAAGACTCCGATTGCCGCCATGAGACTTATTCTACAAAGTGAGGATATACCGCAGTATCATGAGCTTAATGAGCAGCTTTTCAAGATAGAACGGTATGTCGAAATGGTCATGGCTTATTTAAGGATCGGAAGCAGCAGTACGGACTTCTTACTGAAAAAATATGAGCTGGAAGATATGGTGAAACAATCGGTCCGTAAATATGCGCCGGTGTTTATCCGTAAAAAAATCGGCATTAAGCTGGAAAATCTTAAATTTAAGGTATTAACAGACGAAAAATGGCTATGTTTTGCTATAGAACAGATACTGTCCAATGCCATCAAGTATACGGACGAAGGATATATCCTTATAGATTCGGAAAATGAAACAACGCTGGTAATTAAGGATACAGGTATCGGTATTGCTCCGGAAGATTTACCGCGTATATGCGAAAAGGGATATACAGGATATAACGGAAGAATTGACAAAAGGGCTTCAGGAATAGGGTTATATCTGACAAAACAGATCCTTACTAAGCTGGGTCACAAAATTTCGTTTGAATCCGAGATAGGAAAAGGAACCACGGTCCGTATCGATATGAGCAGCGGTGATTGATGTCTGTAACCGTGTCATCAAAATGATTTTGTAAGAAGCAATACATAAACATGATTTGTTTTGTCAATTAATCCCGTATTTTTGGAATCTTACAAAAATGTAAGTTACGGGCCGGTTTTGTAAGGTCAATCAATGGCAGAAAGCCTGCGTTACCGCTAAAATAAGCACAGAAAATGCAAGGAGGTTATTAAATATGGCTTTACTGGAAGTAAGAAATCTAAAGAAGGTTTATACAAGCAGATTTGGCGGTAACCATGTACAGGCTTTAAGCGATGTGAATTTTACCGTGGAAGCCGGCGAATATGTTTCCATTATGGGCGAGTCGGGTTCGGGAAAAACCACCCTATTAAATATACTTGCGGCTCTGGATAAACCGACCGGCGGGGAAGTTTTATTATCTGGCATGAATTTGGCCAATGTAAAGGATATGGATATAGCCGCATTCCGGAGAGACAATATTGGTTTTGTTTTTCAGGATTTTAATTTGCTGGATACGTTTTCGATAAAGGACAATATTTTTCTTCCTTTGGTGCTGGCGGGCAAATCATACAAAGAGATGGAACACAGGATAAAACCGCTGGCCGCAAAACTTGGGATTACAGATATTCTGAATAAATATCCTTATGAGGTATCGGGAGGCCAGAAGCAGAGAACTGCGGTATGCCGGGCACTTATTACAAATCCGCAAATCATACTGGCAGATGAGCCCACCGGTTCGCTGGATTCCAAAGCTACCGATCAACTTCTTAATTTATTTGAAAGAATCAACGAGGACGGGCAAACCATATTAATGGTGACACATTCGGTGAAGGCTGCCAGTCATGCGAAACGGGTTTTATTTATCAAGGACGGAACGGTATATCACCAGATATACAGGGGCAATTGCAGCTTCGACGAAATGTATCAGAAAATATCCGATACCCTGACTTTGCTGACCACCGGAGGTGACAGAAATGCGTAAAGGTTTGTTTCCCTCTCTCGCATGGCAAAATTTACGCAAGAACGGTAAATTTTATTTGCCTTATATATTAACCGTTATATGTACTGTGGCAGGTTTTTATATTATAAATGCCATAGCTTCGGATAAAGGGGTATCGGAACTTAGGGGCGCGTCTTATGTGTATACGATGATGTCCTGGGGCAATTTTATTATCAGCATATTTGCAGTGATTTTTTTACTGTACACCAACAGCTTTCTGATGAAGCGGCGCAATAAGGAATTGGCCTTATATAACATACTGGGAATGGAAAAAAGGCATATAGCCCGGGTACTTTGCTATGAAGCCTTTTATGTTGCCTTTATGGGTATATCCGGTGGGCTGGTTTGCGGTATCCTACTTCATAAACTGGTAACCCTGATTTTATTCAAATTGCTTCATTTTGATGTCCCTTTTGGTTTTAAAGTATCTTCCGTGGGCATAGAAGCATCGTTAATATTGTTTTCTGTAATAATAGGTGTTACCCTGTTTTTTAACCTTATAAGGATTGGCAAAGCAAAACCGATTGAATTGCTAAAAAGTACCGATGCAGGTGAAAGGGAACCGAAAAGCAAGTGGCTTTTGACTTTAGTCGGTGTGCTAGCGCTTGGTGCAGGATATTATATAGCCTTGACAACAAAGACCGCATTGAAAGCACTTGAGCTCTATTTTCTGGCTGTATTTCTGGTAATAATCGGCACCTATTGCCTGTTTACGTCTGTAAGTATTGTTATTTTAAAGCTGCTGCGAAAAAACAGGAAAATATACTATAAGACCAAATACTTTATCGGTATTTCCGGAATGATGTACAGAATGAAGCAAAACGCTGTTGGACTGGCAAATATCTGCATATTGTCCACCATGGTACTGGTTATGGTTTCGGGAACCCTTTCCCTTTATCTGGGGACGGAGGAAACACTCAAAGAATATTATCCGGGACAAATAAATTTGAATGTAACCATTAACGCTGAATCAGATAGAAAGTTTAATGATGAAGTTTTAAAAGAGAAGGTAAAAGAAATAATAAGCAAAAACAGAGGGGAAATTACCCGATATCAAGATTATTCTTATCTGGCATTTACCGTCGGTATAGGTGAAGGTTATTTCCATACGAATATCGAGCGAAGGTTAGGTGCCGAAATTATGCAGGTTTGCTTTATAACCGAAGAAGACTTTAAAAAGCTGACCGGAAAGGAAGTAAATCTTAAGGATAATGAAATTTTGCTGTTTGATACGACAGGGGAGAAAAGGGACAAAGTCATTTTAAAAACAGGGGATTATACTTTTGATTTTACCGTTGCAGAACAGCTTGAAAGTTTTCCTTCGATCGGTAATCTGGCATTGTATATGGTAGATAAGGGCTATATGGTGGTAAAGGATGAGAAGGTTCTTTATAAAATATATGAAGGACAGAAGTCTGCCTATAAGGATATAGCTAATAATATAGAATGGGTTGCGGTTATTGATACCGACTTGATGGAAGATATTCAGGTAAAATGTGCTGTGGAAATCAGCAACCTTTCTTCTGAAGACAGCATAGGAGAGTATAAGTCGTTTGATGTGGGGACAAGAGCCCAGGGTTCGGTTGAAATTTATGCCTTGAACGGTGGTTTCCTTTTTCTTGGCATATTTTTGGGGCTGATTTTTATAATGGCGACCGTCCTTATTATCTATTACAAGCAAATCTCGGAAGGTTATGAGGATAAAAGCCGTTTTGAGATTATGCAGCAGGTCGGGCTTCCCAAAAAAGAAATCAGGAGTTCTATCCATGCACAGATTCTGATAGTTTTCTTTGCGCCCCTCCTGGTTGCCGCAATTCATGTAGCTTTTGATTTCAAATTAATGATTAAGCTCTTAAGCCTGTTTGCGCTGACGAATGTAAAGCTTACCATGCTTTGTACAATAATAACTTTGCTGGGCTTTGCGGTAATGTACGGCTTTGTCTATGGGCTGACCGCACGCACTTATTATAAGATAGTTAGTACACAGTAAAATTACACAACAGCAAAAATTACATTAATAACAGGAAAATTAAGGTAATAACAATTAATATAGTTATAAAACAGAAAAATTTATTGTAATAGAGAATAATATAGTAATAACAAAGAATACAGTAATAGCAAAACGGTTGTTTCAAAAATAGTTATTTCATAATTAAATGTGGGTATACAGGTATTACCTTTGCCATTAAGATGCTTGAGACATTAAAGTGTTTTAATGCCTTACGGTAAATTACGGTAATACTGTATACCCATTAATATAATTAAAAATCTTTTTACTTACCTTTAATAATATTAATATAATTTGACTTTCTGCCCCTTGTCTCCCCGATTACGGATTTTTATTTTTTCCACTTCTATTTCTTTGCCGTTATATTCGAAAGTTCCGGTATCGGGACCCACGGTTATTGCAAAACGGACTGAATCGTCCTTATTCAGTTTAATGGCTTTGACACCGCGGCTGTTCTTTTTCAGTTCGGGTACATCGGTTAAGGGGAAGCGTAAGGATAAACCCTGCTCGGTAATTAAAATCACATTCAAATTGCCGGACAGTACATCCCCGGCAGAAAGCAGGGCTATGCCTACCAGTTCATCGCCGTCTTCCAGTTTAGTGGCGTTTATCTGTGAGCGGTTCGTTTCGAATTCCGCACCGGATACCTGCTTGATATAACCCATCTTTGTAATAAACAAAAGCTGGGATTCAAACAGCTGCTCAAAGGATGTGTATAGAATGATTTCTTCTTTATCCAGCTTACATAAAGTATGGATTAGGGCGCCTCTGTCCTTCATCTTGCATCTCGGTATATTTTCGGCCTTTACCTGGAACATATTGCCTTCTTTTGTAAAGCAGCATAATCTGTCCGTATTTTTCATTTGTATAACATGGCTGTATTCTTTCAGGTTTTCTTCGAGGGCCCGGGAATAGCTGGTTGTATCTATGGATTTGGTATAACCGAAACGATCTATTAGGACGTATATGTCTTCAATCTTTTTCTCTTCCACGTAATCCTCGGTAACCGCATTAATAAGCATGGTTCTGCGGTGGATACTGAATTTTCTCTTGTACTCGATAAGGCGCTTCTTTATTACTTTAAACAGTTCCTTTTGGCTTCCGAGAACCTTTTCACATTCATTTATGGATTTTTTCAGGCTTTCTTCTTCTTCATGAAGTTTTAAAATTTCCAGTCCGATTAATTTGGAAAGCTGCATGGAAAGTATGGCGTCAGCCTGCTTTTCCGTAAAGTTCAATGTGCCGGCTTCTTTTCTGGAAGCCTCGGACTTAAATTTAATGCCTTCCGTTTTGCCGTGCATAAGGCAGTCTTTGGCCTGTTTGACGGAAGAACTTCCGCGAAGGATTTCGATTATCAGATCGATTATATCCGTAGCTTTTATTAAGCCGCCCACAATTTCCAGGCGGTTTTTTGCTTTATCCAGCAGATAATTGTATTCTTTGGTATAGAGTTCTATCTGGAAGTCTACAAATTCCTTTATTAAGCTTTTCAGGTTAAATAACTTCGGCTGCTGATCCTTAATGGCCAACAAATTGACGGAATAGGTATCCTCCATCAGGGTCTTTTTATACAGGCCGTTTAGGAGATTTTGGATGTCCCTGTCTTTCTTTACTTCGATGACAATCCGAATACCTTCTTTGGAGGATTCGTCCCTGACATCATTTATTTCTTCAAAAACTTTTTCTTTAATCAGATTTGAGAGGTTCTCCACAAGTTTTGATTTATTTCCGGCAATCGTATATGGGATTTCTGTAATTACTATATTTTTCTTGCCGTATTCGGCATTTTCTATTTCGGTTTTGGCACGAATCCGAATTTTGCCTTCGCCGGTTTCGTAGATTTTTTCCATCTCGTCGACATTTATAATAGTTCCTCCGGTGGGGAAATCCGGAGCGGGAATATATTTCATCAGCCCTTTTACGGTTATGTCGGGATTATCCATATAGGCTATAAT
>ENA-OWOZ01002305-OWOZ01002305.1-bioreactor-metagenome-genome-assembly--contig:-NODE-2305-length-14637-cov-52.375618_pt1 | contig 14637 bp, 10 predicted proteins | sample MGYA00238140_ERZ651804 | MGnify/ENA primary metagenome ERZ651804 (study PRJEB26910, sample SAMN07631232) | bioreactor metagenome | isolation source: Switchgrass digestor | place: USA: Dartmouth... | reverse complement strand
TATGTCAGGAGTTTTCAAAAATTCATAAAGCTTTTTCTTAAAAACTCTTGACTTTAATTAGCTGGTCTTTTATTTATTGCCTTCATGGCATGAACACGATAACAGCGTGGTCGATCTTCACGTCGTCGGCAGGAACGGGAAATATGACAGCCTTGCTGAAACGGTCGGACTGCAGGTCGCGGCATTGAGGGATTCCTGAAAACATGGTGAACGGGTATTTGATATCCTCTAAAAATGAAGTGCTCCCGGAAAAGACCTGTCTTACGGCCGCAGCCAGCTGCATATTGTCGATCCTGTATTGCAGTAACCGGACGGCGCCTTTCTCCAAATCCACAGGCCACATTTTAGTTTCTTCCGCAAACGCTTTGTTTACCATGACAAGTGTATACTGCGGCGAAAAAATGGCTATGGGATAAGGAAAATAATCAATGATTTGAGAAAACAACCCTTCATTGGCAATAAGCATCTGCAGCTTTTTGATCATGCGTCCATGGATCTCTGTTTTTTTCTCCAGCATTTTCTGTGCTTCTGACAGTTCCTCCAGCATTTGCTCCTTTATTCTGTCATTCATAAAAAATGCTCCTCTCCCCCGCACCGCCAATGCGCTGAACTACTGCTTATATTCTATTTTCAGGCCTGCTGTAAAGATAGTTCCGATATGCTTATAATTAGTAAGAAAAATATCATTTTTAATAAAAAAAGCCCGGCTTTCTTTACATATAAAACCTGGCTTTCAATTATTCCAATATTATCATGTATATGCCGTAATATCAGCGTCCAAAACCTGTCGCACCGATTTCCGCACGGCTATTCGCTGCTGCCTGACATCTTCCGGTAAGCAGAAGGGGATAGGCCGACCTTTTGTTTGAACATGCGTGCCGAGTGGCCGTTATAGTCCATGTTGCAGTAAGCAAAAGCCTGTTTGACGGTAAGGTTGACATCCAGCAATTTTTCCTTTAATTTGATGATTTTGTAGTTGATATAATACTCATATGGCGTTACGCCGGTATGCTTTTTGAACAGCTTTGTGAAATGAGCCTTGCTTAGACATGCGGCCCTTGCCGTCGCATCAGCGTCAAACGGCTCCTGCCAGTGTGCTTCTATGTACTGTCTGCCCCATCCGATCTCTTCTTTCCCTTTATATATCTTTTTAATAAAAAATACGGCGGCAAAGCATTCCACCCCTTTGTCCGACCTTATGACAGGAAAGCATGTGATGTCTGCGCTTATAGTCTGGATATCCCTGTCTTTCACATCGAAATACCTTACCATATCCTGATATGGAGCATTGAAATCCGTCAAATATACCGTTTTCCCTCTCAATACCTCCCTGACCTTTTCGGTAGCACCCAGCGCGCTCACGATAGGATCCCGGAATACATTATATTTCCCCACGTGAGACTCCATACTTTTGATGCCGATTATATCCAGTGCCGCCTTATTGACTATCCTCGCCGTTCCATCGCCGGAAAATATCTGTATAGGATACGGGAAAAACTCTATCACTTTAACGAGCAATTCCTGTCTCTCAACAGCTAACCGGAACAATTCATCCAGATTTGTCCGGGTCTCCTTAACCTGCTCCTCCATTGAAAGACCCCAATTCTTTTTGGCCGACATCTTACGATAGGCGGAAGGAGATACGCCGGTTTTATCCCTGAATACTTTGGCGGAATGTCCGTTATAGTCCAAATTGCAGGCAGCAAAAGCCTGCGCGACGGAAAGGTTGTTATCCAGCAATTTCTCCTTTAACTTATTTATTTTGTAATTGATATAGTACTCATGCGGAGTCATGCCTGTATGCTTCCTGAACAGTCTGGTGAAATGCGCCTTGCTGAGACATGCGGCCTTTGCTGTTTCGCTGATGCTGAACGGCTCCATCCAATGGTTCTCTATATGCTCCTTTGCCTTTTCGACCTCATCCTTGCCCCGGTATACTCTTCGGTTGATCAATAACGCGGCAACATATATCACCTGCTTCTGATCGTCGAAAATGGGAAAAATCGTTATATCCTGATACGCAGCCAGTATATCCAGATCATGTATGCCATATCTCTCCGTTATATCCTCAATGGGCACTCTGATGTCCTGTACGAATACTGTCTCGCCCCGAAATGCGCGCTTTATCAAATCATACTTGCCCGTCGCTATAACAGAGGGATCTTTTAGTACATTGTATTTCCACACGATAAACTCCGGGCCGGCTAAATGGTATTCGTCCAGTAATGCCTTATTCACCAATACCGACGTTCCGTCCGGAGCATAAACCTGAATCAGATAAGGAAAGAAATCGATGACTTTGGCGAGAAGCTCTTCCTTTCCCGAAAGCGCCCGGAATGATTCTATAATGCTGTTGTGCCCTTGTTCTGCATTATTCACCATTTTCCACCCGCCTCACCATGGAAAAGTAAACAAACACAGCAACGTACCATTACTTATTATACTACTAAAATCAATTTCTTTCAGTATATTTCATGCAACAGGACAAAACAGGCCGGCCCGTTATGCTATTTCTTTAATGTAAGGATACCATAGACAGATGTATCCTGGTATCCATTGCCGGTAATATCATTCCACGTTGCTACACTTTGCCGGGACCCGCCCTTCGCATCATTGATCTGCGCATCGAAGCCGATCTGCAAGTTTGCTTCCGGAGTTATCGTTCTAAACGGTATTTTCATCTCAACGATATAATTCGTGCCATTTACCCTGACGGCAGATTCGAAACCGCCGTCTATTCCTTCAGGGTTGAATGAAGCAGTGTTTTCGAAGTTTACCCTGTACTGCGCGTCATCCTCCTGGAAGAACGGAGTTTTTTCGTTGTTTTCATCCACAAACGCTTCGACGGAATCTTGCTCCCACGCGTTCACGTTATTTTTATCGAGCTGTTTGTCATTCACATACAGAATCACATACAGATTTTTCTCATCCCAGAGTACTCTCGCAGTTCCGTTTGCTCCCTGCCATGCCATCTGATACCGGTTGACAGGCAGCGCAGGCGCTTTGCTCCATACGGCGTCTGTCTCTCCGTCTATGACCGGCGTTCCGTATCTGGCGACAGACCGGTTTGCTTCAGCATATTCAGGGTTGTTTTCTTTCATGTACTTATCCGGGTCTATTACTCCGTAATAGGCGGGTTCAATCTCTGCAATAGGATCTGCTCTAAATCATCCTTTTGCTTTTCTATATCGCCTCTAAAAAAACTTAATGTAAAGTTTGTTTCAACGAAATCACTTGATTCAGTTAGACGGTCCGTGCCACGTTTCAGTCCTGTTTCCGGTCTTGAGCGAGTACCTGTCATGAGCCCTTGATTTAGCTTGCACAGGAGGTCGTTTTGTGAAAAGGCTGAGTAGTACTTTTCTTATCTTGTTTATTCTAGTATTGTTTACAATGACAATACATGCCTGGATCCATCCAAATAACACAGCTTCTTCTTGACACTTCCATATAAGTAGTATAAATTATCTATGTATATTTATGGGTTACATCCCATATAGTCTTAGGCATGGATATAACGCCATAAAACAATAAGTATTCAAGGGGGACATTATCGTGAAAAAACTAGTATCATTTTTACTAATAATCAGTATCATAGCTGCTATGGCAGTAGCGGTGTGTGCTGCAAACGAGATACCGCTCAAGGTGTATGTCAATGGCAAGAAGCTGGACTTTCCGGATGCTCAGCCTTTCATAGATAAAAACGGAAGGACCCAGACACCAGCAAGGTTTATAGGAGAAGAGTTGGGTGCGACAGTAACATGGAATCAGGAAACCAAAACTGCAACATTTGTACGTGGAGATAGCAAGTTAGAGATATACATAGGAAAGAAGGATTACAAGCTGAATGGGCAAACCAAGCAGATGGACACTGAAGCATTGCTACTTGAGAACAGGACCTTTGTTCCGGCCAGGTATGTGGCTGAAGCCTTTGGTGCAACGGTCGAGTGGCGCGGCGAGACCAGGACCGTCAACATCCGCATACCAAAGCCGGGGGAAGAGGGAGATAATGAAAACATAAATGGATTTATCGTGCCGAAAGATATAGAACTAGTCGTTGTAAATGCTGAAAGAAGCGACTTTGTTGAAACAAAATTTACATTAAGCTTTTATAGGGGTGACCTGGAAAAGCAGAAGGATGATCTTGAACAGATCCTATTGCAGAGATTGAGCGAGAAAACGGTAAAAGAGATAATGGATCATATACGTCCAAAGAAGACACCTACAGATATCATTCTGGAGAAAAAACTTTATGATGAGAAAACGGGACAGAAAATTATAGTGGCACAATCGGTATTTAATACTATTGCAATCTATTTATACAGAAAAGGTGTAGATTAGTATCTAGTTTATTAGCCAGGAGTGTGTTTTTGTGAAAAAAATAATTAGTATAGTTTTTGTTTTAAATATATTGCTATCATTTACTATTCCAATACATGCAAAGAAGTATTCAAGCACACAGGATGCAATAAAAGATGCGAATGAGTTTCTAAAAATCCTTGGTGTAAATGACTATTACAAATCAGAGATAGAAGTTACTAAAAAAATTAATGAAAAAAATGAAATAGTGAAGTTAAAAATAAATGATGAATTAGCAAAATCCGGGAACGAAGATTTTAATTGCAAGCCGGTATTTGTATATGGGGATGCATATGAAGCAAGCGTAAAGGTGACATCATCAGGAAAAAATGTATATGTGACTGGTGCGAACGGTGAAAAAATATATCGTGCCCTTGGATTTGCCAGGGATGGGTCTACCTTTCCTAACCCTGCTTTTCCTTCAGGCGTGGATAATCTGGGAGTGTACGCTCCTAACAAGAAATGGGTAAAAGAACCATGGGAGCCAGGTGAAGATAAGAAATTGCAGACAGAAAACGGGTAAACAGAATCATCTACATTGACTTCTGGTCAGCTGGGCTATATAAAAGGATGGATAAAGGACCAATACTTTGATCCAGATACTGTTAACAAGGCAACTGGTGACCGTGGTTTCATTGCAAATCAGGCGGAGAATATCCCCGAATGTCTCAAGGGCAACTTTGAAGACTTCCTCTACATAATTCAGCCGCCGACTGAGCATGTGTGGGGACTGGGTATTGCCTTCTACTTATGGGATGACAACGGGACCCCCCATCTGAACTACAGATCGTTCCTCCTTCGACCTTATGGAGGAGATATCGAAGCTGCGTTCGAAAAAGGCATGGAGCCTCCGGAAAATGCTGTACAAGGCACCCTTGTCAAAGTAGGCGTGGAGGTAAAATCAGACTTTGCTATAGATATCAAGAATGTTCCCTACAGTTGGGTGATCACCAGGGAAGACGGCACACCGCTGATGCCATCCAAGGGAAGCGGGAAAAATGACGCGCTCACGTTTACCGGTGATTCGGCGGCAGAAAGCGGAGTACTGGACTTTACGAAGGATAATAACAATAAGAACTGTCTTTATGCTTCATTCGTGATGCCTGAAAACTGTGACGTAATGGTGAGATTCGAAGTAAACAAGGACGGACTTCATCCTGAAGAGTCGAACCTGGAAAACAATGTGCTGGAGAAAATGATATATAAGGTGGTCGATGATACAGTTATTGAGCCTGTGCCTCCGACAGGCGAACTCAGGGCCGAGGACAGGGGTGCAGAAAAATATGATGTGGCCTTGGGCATACCGGCAACGGAAGAGCTGTATGCCAAATTCGAAGCAGACGAATACCTTCATGAATTGCTGTGCACCCCTGTTAATGATATAGATACAAGGAAAATCACGGTCATGAAGACATATATAAAAGTATGGGTGGTGCCAGTCGGGGAAGGTTATATGATAGTAACCAGCCCGGAAACAGTAACGATGCAATGTGATATCAAAAGGCCATATCAATACTGGCTGATAGACAAGTTTTCACTATACGAAGTGGCCGGGGCCAGGGTCAACAACGATGTACTGGAGAGCGGCGGAGCAGATATCGAGGTAGATGATAATTACTATATAGGACCTGAAATTGTTGAATTCAAGCATAGTGAAAAGTTTGAGGACCATGTGATAGTCGACCCGTTCAAAGAGGCGATGGGCGATGGGAATGTACTGGTGCTCCCTACGGGGTACTACAACGGATCGGTTTTGGATGATAATGCAAGGAATCTGAAACCTGAAGCAGAAAGCAGGATTGGTCAGTACCATGTAAGAAACGATTCGCTCATTATCAACTTCAGACAAAAGGGAGTACCCGAGGAAAAAACTGTAATGACCATCGTACAGGAGCAAAGTATATACAGGTACGGAGGAAACGCCCCCATGCCGGGCAAGATCCCCCAAAGCCCGAGAACGCACAAGGATGCGCTGTACAAAAAGGATCTTATGGTGCTGAAGGAGACGACTAACGGAAAGCATGATACAACAGCCAGCATCATCTATAAAAAGGTCGAGAAGGAGCCGAACCACAATCCGCCGGAATATTTAGGCCTGGATGTTCCAAACATGAACCATGTCATGGTGCACACGCCGGTGGTCTGCAACTCCGGTGTCAGGGACTATATCAGCCAGCAGATCGGGGAAAAGGAAAGCAAACGCTCCGATATCATACTCGGAGAGAAGGCCGAGCTCCTGTTCAAGACGAGCGAAGTCGATCACCGCGCAATAAAGGGATATGGAGACAGGGATGATTTACTTGAAGATTACACGAAGTATGTCGAAGCCAAGTATGTGCGGTTCCCATTTGACGTATATATAGAGAGGGCGCCGGATGATTATGTATTTGTAAATGCGAATACCTGGCACCAGGTCGATAAAGACCTGAAGAACCTGTTCATAAAGGTGCCGGTATGGGTGGACGAGGGCAATTATGTCGTAAACTTCAAGACAGTGGCCATAAACGCACCTGATAATATCGACACACCTGATGATGCCGCTTTCAATGACACAGATCCAAAGAATGACAAGATCGGGATGCGGGAATACATGGCCAACAAGACGGTGGACGAGAATTATGTCGCCAACAACACGGCCTACGCTCCGTATGTCGCATATCGTGACAGCAATGTGAGAGTGGTCGGCCAGGTACGGAACTTCAAAGTAACAGATATAAACGAGACATTTCACTATAGTAATCTACGATATACTCCGGAAGTGATTTGTAATTTACTTCTTTCTTGGCAAAATCAGTAGGAAGACCAATGGGATATATTTGGCATCCAGGGTCGGCAAAATTTTTTCTTTCTCCCTCTACAAAATAAATGCTGATCCTTACTCCCCGTCCTGCGGTGGTGTATTTCCAATCGGTGGTCCCTTTCCCGGATGAACCGTCATATGAACCGCTGTCATAGTTTGTAGCGGCAAATATATCTAACGGCAGTAATGAGACTATTACTGCTATTGCCAGTAGCATATTCCTTACGCTTCTCTTCATATCGCTCAATCCACCTTGCTATTTTTCAAAAACACAAATAGGCATTCATATCGATCGGTTTCATGGACCATCCCAGTACCATACTCCATCCTCTGCGGAATACACTGTCCAGTATCCGACCCTCTGCCCGTCTTTGGGATTCTTGATACTTAAGGTCAATTGCATTTCATATGAACTGATGGTCAGCCAGTCCGACCGGAAATGGCCTTCGCCTGTTTTCTCATCCACCCAGTACGGCTGCCCAAGATACGTCATGTCACCCTGCCATACATCTCCTATATCTCCATCCTTCATCGTCCTGCTGCCATATTTCATCCCGCTGTACAGGTCCAGCCCCTGGCCGTAGCCTACCACTCCTGCCGTCTCCGTCAGTACCGTAGCTTTGCCGTTCTTGTCTATGAACGTGTCCCCTGCCTGCGGCAATGGCCTGTCAGGATCGTCCCATCTCAGCACCATCGGCTCCCTCTTCTTCGTCCCGGTGCCTGTACTGCCGGGTGCCTTCACCACTACTTCCGGCCTTGCCGTGTAGTTCATCACCCTGCAGAATACCGCCGCTACCTCTGCGCGCGTCAGCGGCTTCTTCGGGTTGAAATTGCCCTGGTCGTCCCCTACTAGCAATCCATTGGAATATGCCTTCTCCACCGCCTCACGCCTTATGACCGATATCTGGCCGTAATCCCCTATGTTGTTCTTTATCCCGCTTTTTATCTCCAGCGTCTCCCCGTTCAGCTTCGCCATGTTCACAAGTATGTATGCCATGTCCTCCCTGCTTATGGGTGTGTTGAGATACGCGGGAGAATTACCGAAATCACCTTTCCCTATAAGCCCGCTCTCAACTGCCGCGTTGTAGTTCGGCTCCGCCCAGTGCCTCGGGTTCGGCACTTCCTTTATGTACTCCGACGCCACGAGCCTTGTGGCTATGGCAAGGAACTGTCCCAGTGTCACCGTTCCCTGCGGGTCATACTTTCCTACACCGTTCACCGGCTTCGTGACGCCTGTTATCACTTCCTTGCCCGTCAGTGTCATCACGTATTCATAGAACCACTGGCCCGGCTTCACATCGCTGAACGATGTGGCCGTTTCCTGCCCGTATGCTGGTACTGCCATGGATAACATAACAGCAATGATTACAAGAAAATTCACGACCTTCTTCAACTGGATCCCTCCCGGATATGACTATGGGTTTTGTTTTTGCATTATTTATTGTTGAACTCTGTCAACATGCAGTATATAATACAAATAATTACATTTATAATTATACTTATATATCATTTTTGCAAAATAAGCAAATATAAACGTCAGCTTGCCGGTAAAAGTACAAAGAGTACTTTACATTCACCAGTTTGAGGGGTTTTATTGGGTCGCTGGCAATCTCAGTTCGTTCAGTTCATTTGAACTTGCACGCACCGGTTTGAACAAGCTTGAAAATGAGATACTGGCGATACCAGATAATTTAAGATCTCTGAGCACAGCTTTGATTGATATTATCGGGGAATTTAAAGAGATACGTTTCCTGGAATGCGTCGGTATAAAAAATTCGCCGGCCTAACGGAAACGCCATCTGGCAGGATTATGATCGGACATCTGATGATTGTCTCAGGACCGGGCGATATCTGCTATTCCTTGGCCTACGCCGGGATATGGAACTATTCCGACATACAGGTAGAGGCAAAGCAAATACTGGTCAGTTTTCTTGACAGAAACCTGTTCTGACGTCACCGCGTGGAAGCCGCCGGAATTCATGCGGCAGTATCGTTTCTACCCTCTTTCCTGCATTTGTTTGCCAAAGCCACGGCCAGCCACAGTATGCCTGTGAATATAGCTGTAAACAGCACAACTGATATAACACTGACTGAAAAATGACTGTTCACTCCCAACGCAGCATCATCCCCCATCGCCAAATGGTAGTACATGCTGACGGTAAATCCGATCCCTATATAATATGCACTCTCGCCTCCGTCAAATCTAATAGCAGTTAACGGGCGGCCTGTACTCTTATACACGAAGTAATTCGCCACGATGAAGATGGAGACTAATATCACTGAAACCAGAAGACATTTTATCAATCTTTTCATTCAGCTTTTTCCTCCTTATCATGGTTTTCCGGGCAGTGCGTCTTTCCATACCATACCGAAGCCCTGTCTCCGGTCGGGGCACATATGCCGGCCCGGTGTACTGCTTCTGTATCCATGAAAGCAGCGGACAGGGAAAACGGGCCATAACCCGTTTTCCCCTGATGTCGTCCGCTGCCTTACGTGTCAGTAACTCTCCGGGTTCGTCAATGCGTCAATAGCCTTCAACACATGTCAGTTTCCGCATCCGTCATCCCAGCAGCTTTAGCCTCATGTTACGACGCCTGCGCCATGAGCAGCGCGGTCAGGGCATAAATGGCATTGTTCACATCTGATAATGTCACGGCGTCTCCGGGATTGAAGCAGCCGTTTTCGTCCAGTCCCATGATGCCCAGGCCGACAAGCGCCTCAACGCTGTCCCTTGCCCACTGGCTGATGTCATCGCAGTCGGCTATATCAGCATCGATACCGTCAAGCTGGATACCATTCATGGCAGCTATCCTGACCAGGAACACGGCAAGCCTTTCTCTCGTCAGCGGCTCACCCTCCATGTAATTCCCCTTTCCGTCACCGCGGAGCAGCCCTGCCTGCTTTGCAACATCCAGGGGATTAGGGATACCCTGCAGCACAAACTCGATGAACTGTGCCGTCGTCAGGGCTTCGTCCGTATCGGTCTGCTGTTCGAAAGCTATTACCGATTCGAACAGGGCAATTTCCTCACTCACCCTTGATGCGCTGCCGACTGTCGTGTATGTCCCGTTTTCCAAAAGTTTTTCGAACAAGACCGCAGCTTCTTCGAGGTCCTCCACTGTCGCCGATTTGATCTCATTCAGCAGCTTCATGCTGTCCTCAGCGGACCATCCCGTCAGGTAATCAACGATACTTCCGTAAGCGCTGCTCAGTTCTCCTGTCGGAAGAGTCCTTGCGCCGAACGTGTTCAGGATGTACCTTTCCAGGTCCTCCTGGGTAATGGCGGCATTCCTCAGGAATTCAGGGATCGCCGCAAAAATTTCATATGTCCTGGTAATGTTCGGGTCCCTGTAGGAGGCAAGCCTCAGCGAATGGCCGTCATAGCTTGCTATGACTGAATATGCGCCGTTCTGGTACCTGAGTGCAGGCAGCAGGTAAGTATCATTCACCATCTGCAGTATAGGTATGAATTTGCCGTTGTATTCGATACCCATTTCATCGTTGCCTGCGGAAAGCATGTTGTACTGCACGGTGGTATCGAGCGTTATGGCCTCTCTCCGGGCAGGCTTCGGCAGTGCTGAGTAGTCCTGCGGAACTATCTCTTCCGCCGGCAGAGCGTCGACCAGGTCACCGATCTTGTCTTTAAACACGCTGATACCGTTTTCATTTCCGGCGAAGGCCACGATCATGTTCGTCCTGTTCACGGCCAGCCTGTGCACAGATTCAAGCTCCGCGATCACTGCCTCGGGCTGAGTCTGCATCACCTGCTCCAGCTGCACAAGGAAGTTGTAATAGTCGAGTCCGTGTACGTAGTTCCTGTAATTGCTGCTGTCGTCTGCAACAGCCATATTGCGCATCATCAATATGTTAAGGGGTTCAAAGGTTATCGACTGTTTCATGTTCGCGATGCTTTCCCTTATTATAGCAAGCACGGTGCTGCTGTCCGAAAAATCAGTGTTGAGCAATATCTCTTTCAGGAGCTCTACCTGGTCGCCGTATTCTCCCATCAGGCCCAGCCAGCTGGTAGCCAGGACCGGGGTGAATTTCCCGGATCCCTTGTAAGTTATCGTGTCCAGGGTAAAGCTTGCTCCTGCGAAATGTCTCATGACCAATGTACTCAGTTGTTCCCTCGTATACTTCTCGGTTCCGAGCCTTCCAAGCAGGTCTGAGATCAATCTCAGGAAATGCAGTTTTTCAGCGGGTACGGCCGATGTATCGAACATGATGCCGGTCAGGCCCGTTTCGCCGACATCGGCAGTTGCTGTGACGAACCTCTCGCCGTCAGGCCCCTTTGCTTCCTTTATTTCGCGTTCCCTGACCTCGACAGGCAGGTCCGCAGCCTTTACAGCCTGGAGAACTTCTATTAACTCCTGCATCTCCGTTCCTGCGTCACGGCTGTTCCACTCATTGAAGGCCTTCGTATCGTTTACCAGTTTTTCGATCTCATAAGCGCTCATCGAAGCTTTCAGTCCGTCCAGGTACTGCCTGAGCTCAGCTTCCTGCTTTTCAGCCAGCCCTGCTTCCGGATACGTCGTCACCAGCGCCGCATGGTTATTATTCAGTATGTATTTCTCTGCCAGGCCTTCGTAGTAGCCGGTGCCCAGTTTGTCCGCAAGGTTCCTGATGTATCCAACCATGTCGCTGTAGTAGTCCAGATCATCATGGTTTGCCCACATAAGGCTGAGTGATACCGACAGGTTGACGCCCAGGTGCTGCTGCTCCGTGATGACCGAGTAATTGAGCAGTTGCCTGGAAAGCATCGCATCCAGCAATTCTTCGTCGAACCCTTTCTTAACTATATCGCTGAGGCATCCATCCACAAGTGCCCTGAATTCCTCAGCCTTGCTTTCATCAGCGCTGGCGGCAGTAAAGATCAGCGCCGGCTGTATCGTGGACGTGTTTAGTCCGACATAAATGCTGCCGCCGATCTGATTTTCGCTGAATGCCTTTTTCAGCGGAGATGAATCGTCGTTCAGCAATGCCGCGATGGCTGAAATGCCGTAGAGATCATCCATCGTGATATCGTTCAGCACAAATGCATAATCGATCTGGGCCGCATTTTTTGTGTTCGAGGCCGCCGCTGCAGGGAACGGGAACCTTGCCTCGGCCTTTTTCTCAAACGGCCCGACCTTCCCGTAATCGATATCAATGTCCATCCTTTCGTACCTGCTGAGGTATCCGTCGTTTATCAGCCTGAGGAAACGCGTATAGTCAAGGTCTCCGTAAAGAATCATCAGCGAGTTCGATGGATGGTAGTATGCCCTGTGTGTTTCGATGAGCTGATCGTATGTCAGGTTCCTGATCTTTTCGGGATCACCCCCGGATATATTGGATTGCGGGCTGCCGGGGAACAGCGTTTTCAAAGTGTTGTTGTATGCTGCCTGGGTTATGTTGCTGAGATTGCCCTTCATCTCGTTATATACCGTCCCGTTGATAGTGAGGGGACCATCGGCGTCCTGGATTTCATACCTCCAGGCCTCTCTCCGGAAGATATTCTTTTCCTTATACACCATGGGATTGTAAACGCAGTCCAGGTAAACGTCAGCCAGCCTCAGAAGCTGGTCCTCGCTCATGGACGCTACCGGATACGCCGTAAATGTGGGTGCCGTGAAGGCATTAACGTACGAACTGTATGTCTGGTTCATCAGTACGAAAGCAACGTCATCCAGCGGATACTTTTCCGAACCGTGCAGTACCACATGCTCAAGGATATGGTTGACGCCCGTGTCGTCAACGGCAGGAGTCCTGAATGCAATGGTGAATGACTTTTCGATGTCCCTGTTTTGTATGTAATAGAGCTTAGCACCCGTTTTTATATGCTCAAACAGCACCGTCCTGGCATTCACCAGGCCAATTTCCCCTGTTTCCGTCACTTTGAAACCCGAGATGATGTCGCCCGCTTCCGGGAGCGGCACAAGTCCGTCATCAGCGGCAAAAACCGCCGCCGGAGACAGGAGCACGCCCAAAAGCAGAACAGCGCTCAATGCTAAAGATACTACTTTTCTCATGTTTCCAACTCTCCTCTTCCATTTATTATGTGGCAGAATAAGGCAGCATAATCACAACTCTATACGGTTGGATTTTCCAGTTTGTCTTCCAGAAGTTTTTCCTGGTATGCGGCAGAGCAGGTCAACGGTGCTGATGCAGTGCAGGAATGCCCAGTGCAGTCCGGATCCGCCGGACACGTTAAATCTTTCCGGGAACCTGCGGGCACGGATCCGGGCTGCACGGAAAAGGCCGCGGTAATTGTGCCCGCAGCCTTTGCCAAATCGGGATCATGCCCATATCGTACGGGTATCATGCCGGTATCATGTGAGCAGCGTCTCTGTTCATGCCCGGCTCCAGTCGGGGAAATCATTTTCCGCGAATGAGAACTCGTACCTCTTCGTGCCGGTCACGTGGAACGGACCGGGTACGGCCTTCGCGCCGCGGGGTTCCCCGAAAAAGTCCGTATCAAGGCAGTACGGCGAACCGTCGGGCTTTTCGAAAAGCTGCTCTGTTTCAAATCCGTAGCCGAGCTTCGCGGTGGTGATTATCTCCCCCGAGCTTTCGACGAGCATCTCAGGTTTCGTTATCTCGATGATGACCTTCTTGTTCTCCCTGTCGATCGTGTACTCGATACCCGAATCATCGTACACCTTTGCTCCCTTTTCTTTCTTGTAAGGCAGCGCCCTGTTGAAGTAAACGTTGTTTTCTATAAAGACAGGGTGCGGATTGGGCTTTCCAAGGATCGCAAAAAGCTGTCCGACCTCTTCTCCTTCCTTGAGTTGTCCTGTAAAGAGCCTTTTGAATATCATCCACGCGGGCTCGTCATCCGGGCCGGGATAGTCATTGTAGACCGCCGTTCCGACAGGGTATGACATAAAGGCGCAGGTGTTAGGCTTCACGTCTTCAGGATCCAGCCTGTCGTTGCCGAAAAAGCTTTCCAGGTAAGGCTCGTCCGAACGGGGATCGTCCTTTGCCCTGAGGAAGATATTGTTGAAGTACCTGTCGTCGCCGCCGGTAAACCTGTTCATGCCGGCAACTGAAGTGCTGTGCGGTACATGGTAAGGAGTGTGCCTGTTAAGGTCCTGGGCAGCCGATATCGTCCCTGCCATGAGATTGTGCACGAGAGCGCAGCTGTAGCTGAGCGTTTTGAACGAATGGCCGGAAAGCATGATATTGTGGTCGATCATCGTCGGTCCGTGGCTGACTTCGACCAGCATGTCCTCGCTGTCGTTGCCGAACATGATGTTGTTGCAGACACGTGTCCCCTGTGCCTGCCAGTCCAGCCAGACGCCCCTGAATGAGTCATGGATGATGTTGTTCCTGATGATGGTGTCGATGGCGGCATGCAGCTTGATCCCTCCGACTTCGGCACCTTCGAATTCCCTCTTGTACCTAATGTTGTAGATATGGTTGTTTTCGATGATGCTGAAAACAGCCCCCAAGTGCCCGACGATGCCGGCCTGCCCGCAGTTATAAATGATGTTGTTGCGGAC
>ENA-OWOZ01002303-OWOZ01002303.1-bioreactor-metagenome-genome-assembly--contig:-NODE-2303-length-14641-cov-4.211824_pt1 | contig 14641 bp, 8 predicted proteins | sample MGYA00238140_ERZ651804 | MGnify/ENA primary metagenome ERZ651804 (study PRJEB26910, sample SAMN07631232) | bioreactor metagenome | isolation source: Switchgrass digestor | place: USA: Dartmouth... | reverse complement strand
AAAGGAGGAACACAATGGACGCAAAGGAAATAGTATTAAATGTATTAAAGGAAAGCAACGAACCTTTAAAAGCTGGAGAAATTGCTGAAAAAGCTAATATAGACAAAAAAGAAGTTGACAAGGCTATTAAGGAATTGAAAAAGGAAGACATTGAAGAGATAATTTCAAAATTAGAAGAGGACATGATGCGGGCTGCAGCTGATTTGCAATTTGAAAGGGCTGCAGCAATCGACCTGGCAGGCAGGGATGTTTTTGAAGCGGTCAAGGTAAGCGTAAACCCCAATGTTATTGAGACTCCGAACATTTCAGCCGTTGCAAAGGACGGTATCGAGCTTCTTGTGAAAGCGCGCGTTACGGTAAGGGCCAATATCGACAGGCTCATAGGAGGCGCTGGTGAAGCGACAATCATTGCCAGGGTCGGAGAGGGTATAGTCACGACGGTGGGCAGTTCGGCATCCCATACGGAGGTTTTGGAGAACCCGGATTTGATTTCGCAAACTGTTCTCAATAAAGGCCTGGATGCAGGAACAGCTTTTGAAATACTGTCAATAGATATAGCGGATGTTGATGTTGGAAGAAATATCGGTGCTCAATTACAAATTGATCAGGCTGAAGCAGATAAGCGTATTGCCCAGGCTAAAGCAGAAGAAAGAAGAGCAATGGCTGTCGCAAGAGAACAGGAAATGAAGGCTGCGGTACAGGAAATGCGGGCTAAAGTGGTTGAAGCCGAAGCCGAAGTGCCAAAAGCCATGGCAGCGGCTTTACGCGAAGGCAAACTTGGAGTTATGGACTATTACAATATGCAAAATATTATTTCCGACACGCAAATGAGAAATGCAATATCAAATATCGGTAAACAGGATAATATTCCTGAAACTGAAAGGAAATAGAATGTTATAATTTATAATAAGGCAGGTGCGGCAAATGGCTAATTACAATAACCCGTATTACGGCGGTGCCGTATATCTTCATAACCTTATCAGGAAAGCATCCGAAGAATTCACAGGAAAAAAAGTTCAGGCCGGCAATACTGCTCCCGGACAGGGCAGTGCCGGCAGCAAGGCTGCAGAATCATTGCCGTCGCCGGCCAAACCTTCTGTCAAAATTCCTTCCGAATCTCCCGGCCCGGTTTCACAGCCGGCAGTTAATGAGAATATCCTGTCGATCAACAGGGATAACCTGATAAAGGGCATGATATTTGCAGAAATCCTGGGAACGCCAAAAGGAAGAAGAACAGGTCGGTGGTAACCTTTGTTTAAAGTTTTGATTGCCGATGATGAAGCCGGTATAAGGCTTCTTCTCAGAAAAGTAATTGAGAAAAATAATGGTTTTGAAGTGGTTGGCGAAGCAGCGGATGGTGAATCCGCTGTTTCCCTGGCTGAAAGGCTGAAACCCGATGTTATATTTATGGATGTGGAAATGCCGGGACTGAATGGTGTGGAATGCGCAAAAAGAATCCAGGATATAAACCCGATGGTGATCATAATATTTGCCACCGGCCATGAGGAATACATGCCTGAAGCCTTTGAGCTCTATGCATTTGACTATCTTGTCAAACCGTTTAACATTCAGCGGATAGATCAGACTCTAAACCGTATAGCCTCATTACTCAGTCAAAAGGAAAATTATCAATCCAGTCCGCTTTATCAAAACAAATCGGGGCTTGGGAAGATTGTAATAAAAAACAAGGAAGGCATTTCACTGGTAGACGAAGAAGACATAATTTTAGTCCAGCGCGAAAACAGGAGTACGGTAATATATACCTCCGACGGACAGCACCATATAACTTCCGAGTGATTAAGCGAACTGGAGGCACGCCTTGATAAAAACCTGTTTTTAAGAAGCCATAAATCCTATATAATCAATATTTCCATGGTGTATAAGATTTACCCTTACGGCCGCTGGACTTATGTGGCGAAACTAAGGAACACCGATATGGATGCTCTCATCACCCATGAGAAATATGAGGAAATTCAAAAACGGTTCAAATAAGACTTCTGATAAACTTCCAATAGTAAGGCACCTGGTATAATCCCGGCCATGTAGTTTTTAAGATGCAATAACTTATGATACCCTGTCCACCGGCTGAAATCCTGCAGTTTTCAGAAATTTCATGTTATGCTTGAAGTTACTCAGCGCATCCGAAGGATCTATCAGGTCGAAATTCAGTTTTTCCAGGATATCGCGGACAAACAGTACCGACAAAATCGTCACCTCGGCAGGATGCCCGGTCTGCGTATCAATCCTTTTCTCAACGGCATGCACATAAACCCTCTTCACAGGAAGCAACGCAAAAATATCCCTCGCTACCCTTATGGTACAGCTTGATACATAATCCTGGACCAGCTCATAATATGCAGTCTTCGTAAGTTCTTTCTGTGAGACTTTCCCGGTTTTTGTAAGGCTTAGCGAATATGTCGGAACAATATCCAAATTGACTGAAAACTCCACTTCCATTTCATCAGCGCTATCGGTACCGAATTCAAAATCGCTTCCGTATTCAACCAAATCGTTAAGGGGATTCATCTCGTATATAACATTCAGGTAGGCGTCGGGATCACCTGACAGGACCTGCTTTGCAAGAATATGCAGTGTCTCCCAGTTTTCATAATCCTCCAAATCCTCTCTCCTTGCCCGCTCCACCGCTTCTTCGAGCTCTCTCCTCCTGTCGCCGTGCATCATTCTTTCAAAAAAAGAAGGCTTATAGTTTTCAAGCTCTTCCAGGGCCCTGGCCTGCTTAGGCCCAACCTGTCCCGGCTTAAAAGGCTCCCTTTCGTACAGTATTCGTTCCCAGTCTATATATTCATCGCAATATTTATGAATATTTCTCAAATTATTGACCGTTTCGGTGTAACGTTCAACTTCAATCAGATTCTCATACACCCGGTCGCTTTTTGCCTGTGACTGGTATTTGTTCTGCAGCATGGTGCGGGGATTGTAAGTTTTTACATATGAGATCCCTGTCCCGGGAATACCTATGCTCGATGTCATTCTTCCGCTGGTATGAATGGTCTGCCTTAAGCCCCTTGTGCCAAAACTTATGCTGGCTCCGGTTTTCCCCAGGTTCAGACTCACGCCTTTGCAAATCCTGATACTTTTACGTACACGAAGACCCATTCTTAAAACCTCCGGATAGTATTTTGCTAATTAAAGTATAAAGCAATATACAATTCCATATCAACTAAGTTTACTTGATTTATGTCCAAAAATTTAATACAATTGATACTGTTCAGAGATTTATTATAGCAGCTGGTGATTCGGGTGATACTGCCGACGCAGGGCAACATGCTTCGTGTGTTTCAGTAAGCGCCTTGTTGCTCAAGGAATCAATTCAATGAGCGCTTGCGCGAATTGCGCGCCAAAACGCAAGCGCGTCAGCGCAAACATAATGCGTTTTTAAGCAGCAAGCGCTTTTGCTTTCAAAATATGCCATACGCCGCGGGCATATAATCAAATGCTCCGGTCAGGAGTACTTGATTATATTTCCCGAATCAGGACCCGCAGGTGGATATTGAAAACCAGTTACTCTGAACAGTTAAACGCTTAATTTTTCAGGCAGTGCTGAAACGAGAGGGGCGCTGATTAATGAGGTTCGTTGACAGGCTTGAAAGAAAGCTTGGGAAATACGCAATAAGCAATCTAATGCTTTATATAACAATAGGAAACCTGGCGGTTTTTATCCTTCATTACCTTATGCCTTCGTTGAATGTACCCGGTAAATTGGCGCTTATTCCCGGATACGTGTTAAAAGGCCAGGTGTGGAGGCTTGTCACTTATATCTTTATTCCGCCCGAATCCAGTATCATATTTATATTCTTTGCGCTGTATTTTTACTATATTATTGGAAGCAGCCTGGAAAGCCTTTGGGGAAGCTTTCGGCTTAACATGTATTATTTTATCGGGATGATTGGCACAACGATCGCAGCCTTGTTAACAGGTTATTCCGATTCCACCCATCTGAACCTGTCCTTGTTTTTGGCTTTTGCATACCTTTTCCCCGATTATGAGATCCTCTTGTTTTTTATAATACCTGTAAAAATAAAATACCTTGCGTGGCTGAACTGGGCTTTTATTGCCTTTAGCGTGGTTTTCGGCCCGGTATGGCGGAAACTTGCAGCCATTGCTTCTGTTATCAATTTCCTTCTGTTTTTCGGGCCCGATGTGATTAACAGGATAAAGAACAGAAGAAATGTATATGTTAACAGGAAAAATTTTTACAGGCAACTTGAAGAAGGCCGCAGGGCAAACAGGAAAAATTTGAGATGACAGGTTGAAACAGCATATTATTTTATATTCCATATTTTAACTTACAAAAACTTTTTATGATTTAGTCGGGTGAGCATTTATGTTTGAATGCGACATAAACGACATTAATATTGACATACATTATTACAATCATAGAATATGCACTCCTGACTGGGTAATAATCCCACGCATTACCCCATTCATTAATTTTACATATATTGTATCCGGCAGGGGAGAGTTCATAGTTAATGATGTGAGATATCCGGTTAAAAGTGGTGATTTAGTTTGTGTCCAAAAGAGCAGCAAAGAGTCAGCCAGTGTCAACTCTGACGATCTCATGGACTGTTATTGTGTAAATGTCTATGCCAAAGACCAGTCAGGAAATGATGTTCTTTTTCCTTTCCAAACTGTAACTCATATTGGCATCCACGAAGATTTAATTGCCCACTTCCAGAACCTGACAGCCACCTGGTTACTACGCGAACCATGCTACAAGCTGAAAGCAAGGGCAATTTTTATGCTGATTCTGGCAAAATGCCATCAGTTAGTTTTTTGCAATGACTATAATGAATATAGAAGGAATGGAAACAGTAACAATCAGAAACGGATAGATATGGTTTTACAGTATATCCTGTCTCATTATGATGAACAGATTTCCATAAATGAAATGGCAAAAATGACAAAACTCAGTCCCCTTTATTTTGGAGCCTTATTCAAGCAGGAAACGGGAAAAACTTTTCGTGAGTACCTGAACATGATAAGAATCAACCAGGCAGAAAACCTGCTTAACAGCGGAATGTACACTGTTAGTGAAGCAGCAGCCAGCTGCGGCTTTTCCGATGTTTTTTATTTCAGCAAGGTATTCAAGAAATACCGTGGAGTATCTCCTTCTGAAGTTCTGAAGAGAAAAATTTTATAGCTTAACACATCCCTGCCATATTGGTATTAAAAATTATACGGGGATAGGAAATACTTGCCTATCCCCGTCTTATTCCGTAATATTCACCCACAAACCCCGCGAAATAAGGTTTATCGGTAATCATTTAATGTTATACAACCTGTACAACACAACAGCAGCTTCAGCTCTCGTTGTATTACCCCGTGGATTTATCAGGTTGTTTGAACCTTTTATTATTGCTGATCTTATCAGTTTCTCAACCGATGCTTTTGCATAATCTGCAACTTCATCGGCATCGTCAAAGGACGACAAGATTTTACCGGTAACATCTTCAAGTTGTAATTTTGCCACATCCAGTGCCCTGTCAACCATAACCATCATATCCTGGCGCGTGACAGGAGTCTTGGGTTCAAACCTTTCATCGCCAACACCTTTCACTATCCCAAGCGCTTTCGCAATTCCAACTGTTTCATAATAATAATCATCTTTATGGACATCAATAAAGTTATCTGTAACTACAGCCTTGAGATCCAATGTAGTTATCAGCAGTTTCAGAAAGTCTGCCCTGGTGATGTTGGAAGAAGGATCATACAAGTCCTTGGATATTCCTTTGATAATACCCTTTGAAGCAAGAACCTCTATCTCATGTTTGGCCCATGGATGTGAACTGAGATCGGTAAAGGTTTTTACTACATAAACAACGGCAAACCTGCTGAAGTGCGTTATTGTAAAGCTTATTTCACCTGTTTCGGGATTATATCTGGCATTTGTTACAGGAACAACATTCCCTTCCCCGTCAATGTACCATATGGTTATGAATTCCGAATTAAGTACTTCTTCCATATTGCTCGGTTGATACTTAATGGTTACCTTTACAGGTGCATTAATGTTGTTCCAGGATATCCTTTCATCTCGGGCAAATACGCCCAGCTCAATTACAGGTCTGTCACCTATTGCTTCAACCAGTTCCCGACTCATACCTTCAGTACTTGCCATTCTTATCGAAATAGTAATTTCATCTTCCTCAATCAGGGTATTATTAAACATACTGGATGGCAGTTCGACAGTTCCTGCAGCTGTTACAAGATTTATTCTTGTATCTGATTTATCAGAGGATACCAGTTCTGTGGGTATGGTAACCCTATATTCATTGGCACCATTAACAGGAGGCACGTTCACAGCAACAGTTTTAATTCCATTACTGTCGGCATTGACACCTTCTAAAGCTTTTTCAACAACGGTTTCATCAATAGATACATTCACCTGACCCGATTCATTTGCTTCCAATCCTTTGAAGGTTATATTTCCGCTCACGACATCAGGGAATCCAGGTTTAACAGGTGGTTGCGTCGGAGTTACTCTCCCGCCGCTACCCCCATCGGTTCCACCGCCGCCACTGTCTCCGCTGTCCTGCTTTCTGATAACGGTAATTGTTGCGACAGCTTTAATGTCTGTACCTTCAACTGTACCCTCTACGTTGAAAGTACCCGCATATGCATATTTATCAGGCTCAATTGCATTCCACACCACCGGCAGCTTCCTGGTACTTCCGTCACTGTATCTGACAGTAACCTGATTAGGCAGCGCCGGGGCCGTACCTACATAAGTCGTTACCGTCACCTTATCAATGCTGATGATTATCGGAGGTGTTTCAGTAACTATTACTTCTGCAATGGCTCTTATATTCGTTCCCGCTACCGTACCTTCCACAGTAAAAGTCCCGGCTGAAGCATATTGGGAAGGATCAATGGCATCCCATTTTACGGGTAACTGTCCGGTGCTTCCGTCACTGTATCTTGCCGTAACTACAGAAGGCAGCACCGGAGCCGTTCCTGCCACAGTTTCTGCTGTGACTTTGTCTATACTGATAATTTCGGCCTTTTTAAGCACATTAAATTTCTGGCTGGCAACTGTTTCCCCAAGTCCCGCTACTACCTGGTATTCCCCGGTTTCAGCATCATCGGGCAGGATGAAACTTACGCTGAAATCAGTACCTTTTGCTGTATTAACATATATAACTATATTTTTGGGCGAAATTACCCTTATTATTATCTCTCCCAGTGTTGTTCTACCGGAAATGGTGACCCGGTCCCCGAGATTTTTGTCCCCAATCGGATCAAGCATAATAGACGGCGGGCTGGCTTTAACCGTCACTTCGGCTACGGCTTTAATACCCGTACCCGTTACCGTTCCTTCCACGATGAAAGTCCCGGCAGAGGCATACTTGGAAGGATCAATCGCATCCCATACTACGGGTAGCTGCCCTGTACTTCCGTCACTGTACCTTGCCGTAACTACCGAAGGCAGTACAGGAGCCCTGCCTGCCACAGTTTCTGCTGTGACTTTGTCTATACTGATAATTTCGACCTTTTTAAGCACATTAAATTTCTGGCTGGCAACTGTTTCCCCAAGTCCCGCTACTACCTGGTACTCCCCGGTTTCAGCATCAGCGGGCAGGATAAAACTTACACTGAAATCAGCATCTTTTGTTGTATTAACATACATAACAACATTTTTTGGTGAAATTACTCTTATTGTTATCTCACCCAGCGTTGTTGCACCGGAAATGGTGACCCGGTCCCCGGGATTCCTGTCCCCAATCGGATCAATCTGTACCGCCGGATTTGAAAGCAACGAAGTTCCATGTTGGGCAAATACAGGCGACACACTGGACATTAAGACCAACGCAAGTATAATTAAAATGGTTGTTAATCGCTTAATCACGGACATATAACACCTCCACCTTATAACTTGGGCAGTTAGCATGCATTCAACAGGAAAGCTGTTGAACCCGGCATATACCAGGTTCAGCAGTCTTTCCATACCTGTGAATTATTCCATTACCTTTTTCTCTGCAAGTATTACGGGTGAACTTGAGGTATTGTTATTAAATTCATCGAATACAAATACCTCAACCCTGTATGATTCGATCGATGGGTCCACACTAAAGAATGCAGATACCTGTTCGTTGGATGTAATATCTTTCTCAAGCGCGATAATGCTTACAGGGGTTTCCCCGTTCATCAGCTGAAATACCACTGCCTCTGTACCCGAATGCTCTGCTTCAGGGTTCAGGACTATATTTACGGTTGCTTTTATTCCTTCACTTCTTTCCAAATTTCCTGACGGTACTATTACAAACGGTCTTGCGCTTTTTACAGTAACAGTGGCAACCGCTTTGGAGCTTATTCCTTCGACAGTCCCTTCCACGGTAAATGTGCCCGGCACTGCGTAAGATGCTTCATCTATCGGATCCCATGTAACATCCAAATCAACCTTTGAGCCATCACTGAAGACAGCTTCCACCTTATCTGGCAGAGCAGGTGGTATGCCTGCTTCGGTTTCCACGTAGATATCTTCAAACCTGATGAACCTGGGTTCTACCTGTCTTACAGGTTTATACTTCCCAAGATCACCAAGGTCAATTTCATAATCCTTCTGGAGTTTCCCGTATTCACCTTTAAAGAAATCATCCAGGTACGAATGTCCAAGAATAAACCTGTCCGGATTCATGGCGCCGTAGTAACCGGCATTGGCATTGCCCTGGCTGTCAAACAGCACATAACTTCCCTGCCATCCTGAACCCTGTGAACCCCAGCTGATAATGTGATCTATGTAGGGTGCAAATTTGGTGAACAGCTTGTACATCAGAGCGTACTGGTAACCAAGGGCATCGGACTGTTTTACATTAAGTGTTGCGGGAGCGGTTGCTCCGCCGCCCGGGGTTTCTGTGGGCAACTTAAGATCAAATTCGGAATAGGCCACACTCGTAAGAAGACCTTCATCAATCAGTGAAGCATACAGGGCCAAAGCATATTGGTTATCGCTGGCAAGTGTTTTACCGATCGAATCGTGTCCCTGGATACCGACGACTTCGATAAGCGGCCTTCCGTCATATAGCGGGTCGGAAAGCCAGGCTGTGTTCAGGGCACGAACCATGTTGTATACTGTTCTTGCCTTGGTACGGGATGCTATACCGTAATCATTGTATGTCAATAATGGAGGATTCTCGACGACATAGGCATCAATGCTGCCGTTATCGTCATGTCCATCCAGCTTCATATATTCAGGAAGAGAATCGTAGTTGGCTTTATAAGCTGCCGCCATCCTGGCATTGGGAACCGCGATATGCGCATATTTAAACAGCAAGTATATGTAATGTTCTGTGATATCTCCGTCAATTAAATCATCAGACATTGCAACAAGCCAGTTTGTGTGCTTCAGTCCCAGCCTCCATTCATTCGGATTGTTCGGGATAAGTTCACTGTGACGGCTTTCATGAACCTCTTCATTAAGTACATCCCATGAGTGGAATGGAATTATTCCACGGGACACACTTGAACCATACTTCTCATCAGTGGTCATGAAGTGGCGCATTACGTAAACTATATGGTTAAACTGAACCCTTCTGGCCATTTCCTTGTCAACCTTGACGGTGGTCGTTACACCATTACCCAGGCCGTAAAAATTGGGTGTACCGTTATACCCGGACTGGAGGGTTGCAGGAATAATCTGCCTCATCCAGGAAGGAGCCTGGTTGTACCATGCAAGAACATGTCCATGCATCTTGTACTCTCCGGGCTTACCTGAATCCCTGATAGCCTGATAGGAAGACGTTGGGAAACTGTATTCCGACAAACCGGGGGTGGTGGTTGCACCGCTCAAAGGTTGTCCATTAATATCTTTAAGCCAGCTTGGACCGCGGGGATGGGTAGCATCAGCCTTAAGGTTATTACCGTCAACAAAAATCTCATAATGCCGGGCTCTGATTCCCGTTACCGTTCCGGTTCCTATGCAGCCAACCATAAACAGGCCGTTTTCATTGTTGTATAGACTTTTCAGAGGAGCTACCATTGTATAGCTCTCCTTGTTTATTACGTTTGGAAGCGGTACACCATTAGGATCGGGAGCCATTATTCTGATATTGGCAACAAAAAGCGTTCCTGTTTCCGCCGGACGAGAATTCTCGCCATGGAGCTCAAGAACGAATGTCGAAGCTGAACCTGTTCTGGCTACAACACTATGGTGAGCCTTGAACCATGTTTCACCATTATAGCTGCCAACCCAGTCTGGATTAAGATTATTGTACTGGTAATCCCTCATGTAGGAATCATCAGTACTGGAACCGGCAGTTCTTATCCTCCAGCGCATGTATTTGCCCTGTGCACTCTTTGGATAGTATACATCGAACTCAATTGTCGCACCCTCTGGAATAGTTACAGCCGGAGACAACGGAGCTTCAAGGGAAATGCCTCCGAATGTGCTCATTCCGTTATGGACATAATTGATTTTCAGCACATCACCCTTGCCTTCGGAATCAGCAAAAGGATAATTGACTATTTCGAATGAACCTCCTGCAAAGTCCGAAGGAACACGGTTGTCAAGCGGAGTTCTTGTTTTCCATTTTTCCATGTCGGGCGCGGAAATTTCCACAGGTAATAAACCAGGACCCGGATCAAGCCGAAAATATGGATCTGAACCGTCAGATTTGATATTATTCCTGAATTTCACTATTGCAGCTTCAAGCTTGCTTATGGCTTCATCAACGGGATTGAGCGGATTGCGTGCATACTCAAGTGCCTCATCAAGCTCTTCGCATTCACTTGCATATACCCATGGAAAAGCTTTATTCACATCAGATCCGTCTTCAGTGTGGCTAACCTGGAGGGGAAATTCCTTGTTCCCGGTTTTCAGCGCTTCAGCCTGTGCTATCAGGTTGTTAAGCTCATCCGTTCGCCCTTCATCGGATGCATCTGCCGGGAAGGGATTCAGCACGAGCAATGAAAACAGAAAGGTAACCACAAGAAGACGCGAAACATTGCTTATGAGCATTTTTTTCTTCATATTAACTAAACTCCTTTCCTTTATGCAGTGTTTGAATTATTACAATTAAATCAACTGACTTTCAGGATTTTATTGATTGCAGCTTAACCAGGCAGTCAGTATAACCACTTTCCGTCAGGTACCTTAATACAGACCTGGCATGCAGTATTGTCACATCATAACCTGAAAATGAGGCTGCCGAACCTGGTTCGGACCAGGTTCAGCAAGCCTGCCGCATAATCATCATTCAATTTCTGTTTTCTCTGCAAGTATTACAGGAGACTCTGACGTGCTGCTGGTAAATTTGTCAAATACAAATACTTCCACTCTGTATGACTCGATGGTCGGATCTACATTGAAGAAAGCAGATATTTGTTCACTGGTTGTGATATCCTTCTCAAGAGCAATTATATATACAGGAGTTTCCCCGTTCATCAGCTGGAACACTACCGCTTCGGTTCCGGAATGTTCGTTTGCTTCGGGATCAGGGCTGACGATAACGGTTGCCTTGATTCCACCGTTTCTGTCCAGTCCTCCTACCGGTGTAATGATAAAAGGCTTACGGGAGGCATCCTTTAATGTTACAGTCGCTGAAGGACCATCGGTACTCAGGTTGCCGGCTTCATCCACGGCTTCCACCTTGAAATTATAGGTACCTGGGGCTAATCCACTGATTTCAGCGGTCAGCACATCACCCGGCACTGTCATTATAAGTTCTGAATCCTGGTAAATCATATAACCGGTAACCCCGATATTATCGACCGCTTCAGTCCAGCTAAGTTCCACACCATCTTCGGTTTCAACAGCTGTAAGAGTGCTTCCTTCAGGCCATGCCGGGGCCTCGGTGTCCGCTGCCTGGTAAACCGTGATAACGGCTATTGCTCTTTGACTGATTCCTTCAACCGTTCCTTCGACGGTAAATGTCCCGGCATTTGCATAATCTGATTCATCTATCGGATCCCATGAGACTTCCAGCTCTACAACTGTGCCATCACTGTATACTGCTTCCACTACACTGGGTAATACCGGGTATACACCGGCCTCTGTGGTCACATTGATCTCATTGAATCTCACAAACCATGGTTTTTCACCCTGTTCGACCGTTACTGATACAGCAGGTCCGTCACTGCTCCAGTTACCGGCTTTATCCCCTGCTTCCACCTTGAATATATACATACCTGGCATTAAGCCTGTTACATGGTATTGAAGAACATTACCCGGAACAGTTGCCAGAACGTCGAGTCCGCTGTAAACACCATTGGTCACGGTTACTTGTGAATCCAATCCTTTAAATATCCTGTATTCGTTAACATATGTATCATCCACAGCAGGTGTCCAGTTCAGTGTCAGTTCACCATATACTGCGTCAGTTACAGTAAGAGTACTGTCCTCAGGCCATACAGGGGCTTCAATGTCTTTACCGTCAATATTTTCGAAAACAATGTCATCTATATAATACGATGCTGTATTGCTGGTACTTTCAATGTATATTGTCGCCCTGGATATATCAGTATAGGTATATGTTCCTTCAAGCTTTATCCATCCGTCGGCAACACTGATTGGTTTTTCCTGAAGATTAGGATAAGTTACAGAAGATCCCCTTGCAACCTCGGTTGTCAGCTTCACTGTCGTAGTATCGCTGCCAGTACCGGTGCTGATCAGCTTAACCCAGGCAACAGCTCTGTACGTACTGTTGTTGCGGATAAATTTTGTTACATCCAGCTGTGCTCCGTGCCAGGCGCTGGTCCTTCCGGTTACTTTCAACGAATATGATCCGCCTGGTGTATGATTTGCTTCATTCGTTACAGATAATGTTACACTTCCCCTTCCGGTAAAGCCCTGTAAGGTATTGTCTTCAAAATCTTTAGGTACAAAAACCAGACTTCTGAATGCATTCTCCAGATCTATACTGGCTTGATTAACTTCAAGCTGTGTTGCATCAGGGTTGTCACGTACTGCTATTGCAGCATTAAGTGCCACCTGGAAAGCCGCCCATGACTCAGCCGTGTATCCATCTGATGTAAACCTGCTCATGTCTATGATCTGACCTGTTAAGGGTTTTTTATCTGCCGGAAGCAATTCACCGATACTTGCATTATTACGTGAATAATAATCAAAATAAATATGGAAATCGGTTGTATCATTGCCTCCGCCATTGCTGGCCGAAAGACCGGTTTTCACATTTGTGAAGTTCAGGGTAAAGTCAGATCCCAGTTTTGTAAATGTTTCACCATCTGTTGAATAATATGCCCTGTATACATTTCCATTTTTGCTTATTCTGAGCCAGATGGTATTTGAGTCTCCCACAATGTTCCCGTTAATACTGTTTGAAGAAACACTGCCGTTGACTTCTCTCAATACCTGGATTATAGTCCCGTTTGACTGGGCTTCCCAGTCCAGCTTAATATAGTTGTCCATATCCTGGTATGCCATAAGCGCACCTTGCTGATAAATAACACTTGGCCTTGCGGATGCCGTGAACTTTGTTTCAATGGTCCAGTCACCGGGTGAATCCTGCAGCAGGATGTTTCTCATATCCCGGCTGCTCCCGTATATATCACCTTTTCTTGTTGTAATTTTCAGGAATCCAGGCCGGTCGGACAAGCTCCATGTTTCAGGATCCTCATTTACCCAGTACCATGGTTCACTTAATTCGGAACTGTCAAAATCATCTCTTATATTGATATCCCTGATAAAGGTTACCTTGTAAACTGACTGTGCACCTCCGCTGCTGACAGTAATCGTTGCCTCACCGGGAATTCCAGTTGCCTGTACAATATCTACATCAGCATTACTGCTTACAGCTTCAGCCCTTACTTCGGGTACTGCAGCAACACCTTCCTGAACGCGTATTATATATTCATATACATTGGGCTCAAAGCTGCTTAACAGGTAATCATTTACTCTTATATTGCTCAATGCGGTATCGGCAACGAATTCAACGGTATAAACCGATTTCTTGTCTCCATAGGTTACCGTTATCGTAGCCTTTCCGGGAACTGAAACAGCCTGTTCAATGTTTACGCTGGCATTTGCGTCAAACGCTGCAACGGATATTTCAGGCAAGTTCCCGTTCGTTGGATAAGTAACAGTATAATTGAAAACATCGTGTTTAAAATCTGTAATATCTACCCCGTCAATTTTTATTGAGACAAGAGCGGTACACATTTCCTCGTAAAAATCATTTTGCAAAGCGGTAATCATTTCATTTACTTTTGCCTGGGTCAGGTTTTCATCTGTCAGGGCCTCTTTGACAAAATTAACCAGGTTTGCGTTGCTTCCTGCGTAATTCTTCAGAGCATTGCGCAGGCTTTCGCGATCAGGTTCGGGGGTAATTGACAGCAAATCACAGTAAAGTATATTTGAATCCTCGGCATATACAGCTAAAACAACTTTGGCGGTTCCTTCAGGTTCACTGTATATAAATGGTTCACTGTCACTTTCATGCCATTTTGCCACTTTTACCGAGACTGCCTGGAAAGAACTCAAAGCCAATGGTCCGCCTTCAAGTATCGATCCCACCAGTTTGTTGTTTTCCCAGTAGCAAGGATCACCTGCTTCACGGGCTGCCAGCGGTTCAGGCATATCCCTTCCGCCGATTTCTGTTATACCAATCTGGTTTCCGTCAGCGTCATAATAAACCAGAGCAACCTTCACATCTCCCGGATTGTCCGC
>ENA-OWOZ01002301-OWOZ01002301.1-bioreactor-metagenome-genome-assembly--contig:-NODE-2301-length-14661-cov-3.152222_pt1 | contig 14661 bp, 13 predicted proteins | sample MGYA00238140_ERZ651804 | MGnify/ENA primary metagenome ERZ651804 (study PRJEB26910, sample SAMN07631232) | bioreactor metagenome | isolation source: Switchgrass digestor | place: USA: Dartmouth... | reverse complement strand
TTTCTCATATACTTCATAAGGCAGCGCATACATATATGCATATTTGGGAAGTGTCTGATGGAATGCCGTGTCAAATACCGCTACCATTGGCGTGTCAGGCATTATTTGACGGCATGCTTCTATTCCGACTATGTTCGGCGGATTATGGAGCGGAGCCAGGTCTATGCAGTCCCTGATTGCCTGCATTACATTTTCGTCTATTACCACGGAATCATGGAATTTTTCTCCGCCGTGCACTACACGGTGACCCACTGCGGATATTTCGGACATATCCCTTATTACACCTGTATTTTCATTTGTCAGAACGTCCAGAACCTGCTTGATCGCATCCTTGTGGTTCTTCAGTTCTGTATCTATGATAATGGTGTCGCTGCCTGTCCTGGTATGCTTTATAAATGAGTTGTCTATACCTATACGGTCACAAAGCCCCTTCGCCAGGACAGCCTCATTCTCCATATCGATCAGCTGGTATTTGAGTGATGAACTGCCGGTATTGATAACTAATATTTTCATCTGTCTGTCTCCTTTGCTATTGTCTGTCTATCTTACTTTGCCTGTGCCTGAACTGCAGTTATTGCGATTACGCCAACGATATCCTCTGCCGAGCAGCCTCTTGACAGATCGTTGACAGGTTTTGCGATGCCCTGTGTTATTGGTCCGTAGGCCTCAGCCTTTGCCAGTCTCTGTGTGAGCTTGTATGCTATATTGCCGCAGTTGAGATCCGGGAATATGAGTACATTTGCTTTCCCGGCCACAGGGCTTCCCTTTGCCTTGGATGCACCAACAGACGGAACGATCGCAGCATCAACCTGCAGCTCTCCGTCGATCAGCAGATCAGGTGCCTTTTCCTTCGCAAGTTTTGTGGCATCTATAACCTTCTGTGTGAGTTCGCTCTTTGCACTTCCGTATGTTGAGTATGACAGCATAGCGACAACGGGCTCATCCTGAACCAGGTTTTTGAAGGTTCTTGCCGATGATATCGCTATTTCGGAAAGTTCATCGGCATTCGGATTTTCAACAAGACCGCTGTCAGCGTATATAAATGTACCGTTGCTGCCATATTCACAATCCGGAACTTCCATTACGAAGAACGACGAAACAAGCTTGGTGCCGGGAGCTGTTTTGAGGATCTGCAGTGCAGGCCTCAGCGTATCAGCTGTGGAATGAGCAGCGCCTGCCACCATTCCGTCGGCATCTCCCATCTTTACCATCATTACTCCCCAGTAAAGCTCATCCTTTATGACTTCGCGTGCTTTCTCCGGAGTCATTCCCTTTGCCTTTCTGAGTTCATACAGTGTATTTGCGTATTTATCGAAATCAGGTGAAGTTTCAGGGTCGACAATTATTGCTTTCGAAATATCCAGATCGCCGGCCAGCTTTTTGATCTCCTGTTCCTTACCGACAAGCACTATCCTGGCTATGCCCTTCTCCTGCACCATCGCAGCTGCTTTGATAGTCCTTATATCAGAACTTTCAGGCAGTACTATCGTTTTGATATCCTTCCTTGCACGTTCACTGATTTGTTCAAGAAATTTCAATTATAAGACCCCTTTCATATAAGAATATGCTTGTTTTTATTTTGCCCGGATTTGATATGTTTACTCTGATATACTTATCACCAGGTTCTAATATCAGCTTATATCAGGCATTTCAGCCACGTCTATTATATACAAAACGTTTATTGTATACAAGATTCGTTTAGAAAAAATTATGAAAAGAGACTTTGGACAGACCGCAGATGGACAGCACCGCATCAGGATATAGACATTTTTACCTGTACCCCGATTGCGTTCTGATCAGGACAGCCCGATGGTCAGACCGACATCCTATGATCTCCGGAAGATATTTTCGGAAATGTTTAGATTTATCCTGTGCTATAGCTAATTACAGTACAATTTATTTTCGTTGTAGAAAAGCAGAAAGATGTCCTTAATTATTTCATTATGGTTCGCCGGAGTCACATGATAGTACTGTCCTTCACCAAGCTGTATACATATGACTATCTGGAACTTATCGGCGTTGTCAATAACGGCACTGATTAAATCCACTGCTTCAAGAGGCCTGTCATATTTGCAGAACCAGCCTTCTTCACTGTCCGCGAATTCGACTTCATTTTCATAAAAGCATTCAAGGAATTTTTTCAATTCCCCTGCCTTTCTTGACCACAAATTTACCGTAAGACTCATTTTGATCCCCTTTGTCGTTTGTATAAGGATAGTATACACCATTCTGTAATTAAATTTGGACAAAACTTTAAGAATACCTTTATGTAATTTTTTCAATGTATGTAATACACAGGACGGTTCCTGAAGCAATATGAAATAAACCTGTCTGAATGAATATTTAATTTTTTACCTATAATAGAACTGCCGTCATATTGTTTCTGGAGGTGTAAGCGTTGCGTGGCAATAATTCATCCGTAAGCATCGTACTGGCTTTTCTGATTTTCTCCATGTCATCATTATTGTCAGGATGTTCATCAGGCAATCAGCAGCAGAACGATATGCAGCTGCAGGCTATGGAGGATAAAAAAAAGGAGGAAAAGGAGTCAGAAAAGCTTAAAAAGATAGATGAACAGATAGAAAGTATTTTTGAAGCTTTAGGGGGGCCAAGTGTTAAGGCTGAGGATTCGGCAGACAAACAGAGCCGTCAGGAGAAGAAAACCGAAGAGAAGGATAAGCAGGGCGGCCAGCAGGAGCAAAACAAGCAACAGGACAATAAGCAGCAGGACGGCCAGCAGAACAGCAAACAGGAGGACTCTCAGCAAAACGGCAATCAACAGGACGACAGTCAGCAAAAGGATGCCAAAAAGAGTAAACAACAGGACGGTCAAAAACAGGAAAAACAGCAGGATGAACAGCAGCCTGCCGATAAGTGGTCACAGATAGAGCAAATCATAAGCAGCCTTCACTATCAATGGAATGAGCTGATGCCGGAGATCGCAAAAAAAGGTGCCGATATGAAGCTGATGGATAACTTCGACAATGCCCTCAACACTCTTACGACCACGATCGAATCAAAGGATCAGGTCAAGGTGCTGACAGCGGCCAACAGGCTGTACTCCCATGTACCCGATCTTTATTCCTTATACCGCCTCAGAATGTCACCGGAAGTAAAAAGGATGATATACTACGCAAGAAACATGATACTCGAATCAGACAAAAACAACTGGGAGCAGGTGGAAAAGGATAAGGAATCACTGGAAAAATCCTGGTCGATATTAAGGAATACACTTGATGAAGAGCAGAAGACGACAGGCGATAAGCTTGATTTCTCAATTTATGAACTGAAAAAGGTGGCTGCAGACAAAAACAAACAGCTTACAGGCATCAAAGGCATGGTGGTACTGAACAACATAAAAGAACTCCAGAAATCATTTGAAGAAAAATAAAGGCCGGAAATTCATCCGGCCATGTGTTATGCTTGACTGCTTTCACCGCTCTCTTCAGCTGAATGCCTTTCGGTTCCCGCAATCTCCATCTTGGAGATAGAGACTTCATATGCCACTTTATTAATGACCTCACCTGATTCAAGCTTCTTCTGGTATGCTCTGCTCTGGATCCTGCCCCAGATTTTGATATTATCGCCCACCATAAGCTTCTCTGAAAATCTCGCATTTCTTCCCCATGCTATGCACGGAATGTAGTCAGACTTGTTGTATGGACGGTTGACAGCCAGCAGGATATCGGTTATCTCCCTGCCGAAAGGTGTCGTCCTGTAAATAGGCTTTTTACAGATGAACCCGTTCAGATATATCTGATTTGGATTTTTGATTTTCTTTTCATCATCCAGAAACACTATGTCCCTTGCAAACACCGTAAGCAGCAGCTTATTGCCTTCGCTGTTGTAGCTGTTGTAGGAACGGAACTGGCCCTCCACTTCGATGATCGTTCCTATAGTAAGTCTTTCTTTGCTGCATAGTCTTTCCGATATGGTAACAGGTATCCTGTCGCAGCTTTCACTAAGTCTTGGCACTTCCAGCAGAAAATTATAAAAGCCTTCACCATAAACTTCATGACTGAACTCGACATTAGACACAACTTTCCCGGAAATAGTCGCCATGTTGTTCTCAATAATATTTCCGACCATCCGACCCCCACTCTCCTCTCAAGGTTCATCTGTATATTTTGTGTATTTTTCTAATGTATGTTTATTCGAGAATGGCATGTTTTAGAATTAAAATGTATTCCATACACCAGCGTACCATATATATTAATTGACAATAATCTGTCAAAGTTCAGTCATGTCAGGCTGCTATCTTATATTATATTACATAATTCGCAACTTGCAAATCCCTGAATTCAAATTTTCCCAGTGCACAGAAGTAAAAAACATATTTTCAGAGCGCTATTGCAGCGCCAGTTGATTCAGATCGATATCATTTATAATGGCAAAGGAAGCTGCAGCCAGCAGATTGTGGCAGTCGAACTCACCCTCACCTGTGTTCAGGCCGATCTTGTATTCCTGCGGTTCTATCACTCTGCCGCCGCGGGTCGAAACGGACCTTTGCAGGCAGCATATGAATCCATCCTTGAAAACAGTATCGCCAACGCTTGATGTAGTGACACTGGCTTTTGTGTTGAAGCCATAGGTAATAAATCTGTGCTTTTTACCTTTTAAAAGCTGTATGAGCTCAGCGTCATCCACATTGACAATGGCAACTCCCTTTTCTGCCAGCATGGAAAAAACCTTTTCAAGAATGGCAGAATATTCTGCTTTTTCTTCAGACGGATTACTGCTTGATTTGTCGGTATAAATCAGTATATCGAACCTGATGTCGTCAGGCAGATATTCAAATGCTTCGGTGATATTCATTTTCAATATCAGTATATCAACATTGTTTTTCTCAAGCTCACCAATATAGGCTCTGATCCTTTTACTGTCTATCCCGGGCATGCCGGCAGGGTCGATAATGCTGACTTTGTCTCCCTTTGACGTAAGCATGGAACTGATGATACTTGCTGTCTGCAATTTGCCTTCACTGCCAAGGATACCTGCGATTAGCATTTTTTCAACCCCATCGGTAAAAGTCGGGAATATCGTGCATCCTACAATCCTATGATATCTTTTTTCATGCATTTTTATGTACTTTTTTTCTGGCGTCCTTCATGATCTATATAGTAGTCTTCCCTCATTATGAGCCTGGATACCGGGACAAGTTTATAACCTGAATCCTTGAGTTCGCTGATTACTTGCGGTAAAAGTTTGGCAGTATGCGGAGTGTCATTATGGAACAGCAATATTGATCCAGGCCTGATTTTAGTCCGGATACGCTGCATGATCTCCGTCTGGCTGATGCCCGGCTTCCAGTCAAGGGAATCGACATCCCACTGTATGGTATAGTAGCCAAGCTGGCGTGCCTCGGATATAAGCAGGTCATTGTAGTCTCCGTACGGTGCTCTGAAAAGATCGCATGGATTCCCGGTCAACCTTTCGATAACTTCACCGCATTTTTTAATTTCACTGTTGATCATTTCTTTATTAAGAGTCCCCATCCTGAAATGGGAGTATGAGTGATTTGCTGTGTCGTGGCCCTCCTGAGCCATCATTCTGACCATTTCCGGGTTTTTTTCAGCCCACTGGCCGACCATGAAGAAAGTGGCTTTCACATCTGCCTGTTTCAGTGTGTCCAGTATCTGAGGTATATCGTCTGCTCCCCACGCACAATCAAATGTAATGGCCGCCAGCTTTTCTTCAGTATCGACCGAATATATAGGGATCTCGCGTTTTGAAGCGAAAGCAGCAAGTATTCCGGTGTCCCGGAGTGTCAGTACCGATATGATAAAGGCTGCAGATGCCAGCAGCAGTAACAGGACCAGCAGTTTTTTTCCGCTTAAAACATACAGTCTCATTGTACATACCCCGTTCAGACAGGTTTAGATATCTGTACTATATTTATTATGTCAGTCATGCCGTTATGCAGATAAAAAAGGAACGGGCACCTGAGCATCCGGCAGCAAATGCCGCCGGAAAGCTCCGTACCCGTCCCGTTTTCATTTATGATGGAGGGTCTAGTCAATAATCTTTTCTTCTCCGAGCACAACTTTAAGTTTTAGTGTCTCACCATCCCTGTATACTTCCACTTCTACCTCATCACCCGGTTTATGCTTGTTTTTCTGGTCTTCAAGTTCCTTAAACTTCTTTACTTCTACACCGTCGAATTTGGTAATTATATCACCGGTATGGATACCTGCCTTATAGGCTGCGGACAGATGCTGCACATCAAACACCAGCAAACCGGCAGGTACATTCAGCCTCTTCGCATCATCCTCCGTGAAAGTATTGTCTATCACTACGCCAAGATATGGTCTGTCTTTTACATATTTGTAATTGATAAGGCTTTCGGCTATTTCATTTGCTTCATTTATCGGAATGGCGAAGCCGAGTCCCTCTATATCAGTTGCTGAGATCTTGATGGTATTTATTCCAATTACCTGTCCCTGTGAGTTGACGAGGGCACCTCCGCTGTTGCCGGGATTTATGGCTGCATCCGTCTGAATCAGCTTGAACTCCCTGCCATTCTCAAGAGTTATCTTTCTGTTGATGCCGCTTATTATTCCGGCTGTCACCGAGCCCATATAGTCCATTCCGCCCGGATTACCGATAGCCACTGCAAGTTCTCCAACCTTTACACTGTCCGAATCGCCCAGCTCGGCTACAGGCAGGTTGCCGGCATTTATCTTGAGCACGGCGATATCTGTTTTTTCATCTCTTCCGACTATCTGTGCCTCATACGATACATCCTTGTTGCTGGGCAGAATAACTTCAATTTTGGCACCGTCAATCAGCTTGTTTGACATCGAGCTTGCGACTGCCGCTTCGATAACATGGTTATTTGTAAGTATATAACCATCCTCTCTGATAATGATTCCTGAACCATAACCTACGCCGTTTTCTTCAAGGTCAAAGAAGAAGCCGTATCTGCTTTTCGCAGGTACCGTGACCTGAATACCGACAATCGAAGGACCAACCTTCTCTGCTATCGCTTCTACCGGAGAATCGGATTTGGTAATCTCGACTTTTTTATAAATACCGTTATCAGTTCCCATGAACTCTGTAGTGCCAGCCGGCAATCCCAACATCTCACCTGCGCTTGCATTCAGAAGCGGGGCAATGTACACGACAGCAGCAAACATTATGCCTGCGCCGAACACTGAACTGAGCACCGATACCAGTATAAGCTGCCATACGCCGATTTTTTTCTGCTTCGTCTTTTTTATATTTTCTGTGTAATATGCCTGATTTCTGTTAGTCCTGTCATTTAAACCTTCACGCTGCCCATTGAATGTGCTGTGCATATTATACGGCTGATGCATATTCATCTGCCCGCTGGTGGATGACTGCGGCTGTTCACCGGCAGCAGCGGAGTTACTGCTGAAGCCTTCACTGCCTTTTTCGGCATTGGCACCTGTCAGTATAATGCCATTTTCTGCTGCCTGAGGCACTGAACTGCCTTCACCCGGTATACTGCTCTGCTGGGCGTCATTTACAGCGCTTTCAACAGGCATGTCCTGATTCTGAGCTTCAGCTGATAATGTATTGCCATGGTTCTCAGGTGTATTGCCGGCTTCTGTGCCGGAGAATTTATTTATATCAATATCGTTGTTGAAATTGAGTTCATCCATCCATGAAACCTCCCAAACATTTCAGTTTTCTTTTTGTCCTTATACGTATATTGTAAATCTCCTATTTGAAGAAACTATGAATAATTTGTGAATAATAGATTTTATGATCAGTTTTTGCTCAACTGTTCAGCGGTATCGCCACTTGCCCTCGCGAGAGTGAAAATAAAGGCGGTTCCTTCTCCGGGTCTGCTCTGCACGCGTATGCTCTGGCCATGCTCATTGATGATATTCCTCACAATGGCAAGTCCCAGACCCGTACCGGTCTTGTCCTCGCTTCTGGACTTATCAGATTTGTAGAACCGGTCCCAGATCAGCTCCAGCTCGTTTTCTTCGATACCTATACCTGTATCTTTGACAGTTACTTCGACGATATCCCTGTTCTTCCTTGTAATTATACTTATCCTACCGCCGGACGGAGTGAATTTTATAGCATTGTGCATCAGGTTCAGAACAACCCTTTCAACGGCATCCATATCACCTTTCACCAGTATCTCCTCTTCTTCAAAGTCGGCATCCACCGTCAGTTCATTTTCAATCAGGAGTGTCTCCATTTTTATGACACACCGTCTCAGTAGCTCATTAACATCAAATGTTGTTATATTCAGTTTCGTCTCGCCGGCTTCCATTTTCGCAAGATCAAGGAGATCGTTCACAAGACGGTTGAGCCGGTTTGTCTCATCTCTTACCACAGTCAGATACTGGCTGTGCTTTTCGGGAGGGATCGTACCGTCAAGTATTCCTTCGACAAAACCTCTTATAGTGGTCATAGGTGTCCTCAATTCATGGGAGACATTTGCCACAAAACCTCTGCGCATTTCCTCCAGATTCTGCAGTGCTGCTGCCATCTGATTGAACGCTCTCGCCAGTTCACCCACTTCATCCTTTGATTTTATGTCCAGTCTCTTTTCAAACTCACCGTTTGAGATGCGTGAAGCGATATGCTTCATCTGCTTGAGCGGCCGTGACAGCCTTAAAGAGAAAATATAGATAAGCAGGATGGCTATGACAATGGCAACACCGCCGGAAATGAGAAAGTATGTCAGTACTTTTTCACGTGCAGCACTGACCTCAGCTACCGGAGTATGCATATATATTATGACCATGAACTCTCTTTCATTAGATGCCCTATATTTAAAAGAACGGCCGACCGTAAGCCATACGCTTCCGTTTTCCTTAAAGTATGGATCCCTGAAAAATCCATTGAAGTCCCCGATCTCCCGTATGGTAGTTTCGCCAGCTGTGAGGGCCGGCAGGTTTTTATCATCGGGAATTTTTATATAGCCTGTCTCATCGGTGTATTTTTCAGCTATGGATGATGGCATTTCCCAGTTTGAACGGTATATATATCCATCCTGGTTTACTATCCATATATATGAGCCGGTGTATCTCCCGTAATTTATCAGCGAATCCATCAGCAGAATCTCTGCTTTTGTCACACTGGCTGTGTCATTGAGGCTGACCAGATTCAGATAGTAATTGAATACATTGTTGATCCAGGTACATGTAACCTCCAGTGTCTCTGCCTTCTCATCGGTCAGATAATCATCCAGGAACAGGCTCAGCATGGCACCGGTGACTGTAAAGGCCACAGCCAGAATCAGTAAAAAAATAGCTATCAGTTTGCTGAAAATGGTTTTGAACATCACTTTACCTCAAACTTGTAACCTACGCCCCATACTGTTTTCAGCTGCCAGACCTGTCCGGGCGATTCGATCTTTTCCCGTAGCCTTTTCACATGCACATCGACAGTTCTGCTGTCACCGTAGAAGTCAAAGCCCCAAACATTCTCCAGCAGCTGCTCCCTGGTAAAAACCTTATTCGGGTTAGAAGCCAGAAAATACAGGAGCTCCAGTTCTTTAGGAGGCAGCTCCAGATCCTTTCCGTTCAGCTTTACCACATATGTTGATTTATTGATGACCAGATTTGGAAAAACAACCTCCATCACATCATAATCCTTGCGCTCATACCTTCTGAGCACAGCCTTGACGCGTGCAACAAGCTCCTTTGGCTCAAAAGGCTTCACTATATAATCGTCAGCTCCCAGTTCAAGTCCCAGCACCTTATCAAAGGTTTCTCCCTTTGCCGTAAGCATGATAATGGGTATGTTGCTGATCTTCCTTATTTCCCTGCAAACCTGCCATCCGTCCATCCCGGGCAGCATTATATCAAGTATTACGATATTGGGGGCTGATTCGGTGAAGGATTCCAGTCCGCTCTTGCCGTTATACACCGTCAGGACCTCGCATCCCTCCTTCTCAAGGTATAGCCTTATCAATTCGCAGATGTTTACGTCATCATCGACAACCAGTACCCTGGTTTTACTGTTCATCCATATCCCCCCGTTCTGTTGTACAAAAAACCCATTAAATGCTCATGCATACATTAATAATATCATTATCAAATTACTGCAACAACATTAAAAATGTCAACAACCGGGATACCCCGATCATCAGCCGGCAAAGCCATTCGCCGGATAAATCAAAAGCAGACAGCTGAATCTGCTGTCTGCCTGACTTCTGTGCTGTATCCGGTTTTCAGCCCGGCCGGTCTTTAGGCCTGCCGGGGCATTGTCTCATACTCAATCATACCTGCCGCCTTATAAGGCAGGTTCCCTCTGTTAAACTGCACATACAAACTTAAAGTAATCATTGTTGCATACATGATCTATGGCCGGTATCTTATCAACATATTCTACGTTTATCAGTGTGTACCCCTCTACAATGAGACCTTCCCAATAATGCTTGACTTCATTCATCTTTTTGCCGTTTTCTTTTGCGAACTTCCTGATGTCTTTGAGATTGTCGGCTTTGGAACTCTGGCTTGATATCATCTTTTGGTATATGCCTCTGTCATACGGGAGCGATATTTCTCCGTCCTTGAGTTTTGCAACCGTATCGCTGTAATTTTTTACCGCAATGATATACCTGTTATCAAGCGCTTTCTTTTTTCCAAACATGATTGCCATCTCTCCTTCTATATATTGAAATTTATCAAAAACAAACATACTATTAATATAGTGGAACAAATTTTTGCAAATTTCAATACTTTTTTTATTTTTGTCGGTTTATTTAATATCTCTGAAGCTTTTTTACGTTGTATTGACTTTTCTTATAATATATAATAAACAGGGTTTACACATTAAAAGCAAATACAATTGTCATAAGGTATATATAGTTATAATACAGAAAGGTCGGATATGTATGAAACTCGGAATAGTCGGACTGCCCAATGTGGGAAAAAGTACGCTGTTTAATGCGATAACAAAAGCCGGTGCTGAAATTGCCAACTATCCATTCTGCACGATAGAGCCAAACGTTGGAATCGTTCCCGTGCCGGATGAAAGACTCGACAAACTGGCGGAAATGTACAAGCCGGAAAAAGTAACACCTGCAACAGTGGAGTTTGTCGATATCGCAGGTTTGGTCAAGGGTGCCAGCAAAGGAGAGGGACTGGGCAATAAATTCCTTTCCCACATCAGGGAGGTAGATGCCATAATACATGTGGTCCGCTGCTTCGAAGACAGCAATATTGTGCATGTAGACGGCTCCGTCGGTCCTGCCAGGGACGTGGAGACAATAAATCTCGAATTGATATTCGCAGACCTTGAAATGCTGGAAAAACGCATCGACAAGACGCGGAAAATGATGAAATCAGGAGATAAGAAATTCCAGACAGAACTTGAGCTTCTGGAGAAGATTAAAGAAACGCTGGAAAAAGGAATGCCGGTGAGGTCCATTTCTTTTTCACAGGAGGAAAAGGCATTTGTCGACCAGTTGTTCCTGCTTACATCCAAGCCTGTATTATATGCTGCGAATGTATCTGAAAATGATCTCGACGGTTCCCCTAATCCATATGTGGATGAACTTAAGGGAATTGCGGAAAAAGAAGGCTCCGAAGTATTAGTCATATGCGCCAAAATAGAAGAAGAGATCGCGCAGCTCGAGGATGAAGAAAAGAAGCTGTTCCTGGAAGAACTCGGTTTGAAGGAATCCGGGCTTGACAGACTTATAAAGGCCAGTTACAGGCTGCTCGGGCTTATGAGCTTTCTCACTGCAGGCCCGACCGAGGTGAGGGCATGGACCATTGCCATTGGCACAAAAGCACCTCAGGCTGCCGGAAAGATACACAGTGATTTCGAAAGAGGTTTTATAAGGGCTGAGGTAGTATCCTACGATGAACTGATAAAATGCGGCTCATATAATGTTGCCCGTGAAAAAGGACTTGTGCGTTCAGAGGGCAAGGATTATGTGATGCAGGACGGAGATGTAACTCTGTTCCGTTTCAATGTATAGCTTTCAGGTTCAGTATAAATCAATATAAACATTAAATGCCGCATCACAGATGCGGCATTTTTATCTGTTTACAGATATGTCACAGCGCAAATCAGCCTTCCTCTCCGCTATCGGTCGGCAGATTGCTTATTTCGCCCTGATCAAGTATCTTTTCAAGGTCTATGATGGAATAAAGCCTGTCTCCCTTTTTCCCTATCTCTTTGAGCCATTTTTCAGCCCCTCCGCTTACCACCTGCGGAGTCGTCTCCACCTCGTCATCGGTGAATCTTATTATCTCCAGTACATCATTGACAATAAAGCCTGCAAACTTATCCCCTATGCGCGTCACCAATATTTTTGTTTTTTTGCTGTCTGCAAAGTCACCCAGTTCAAACCGCTTTACCAGATTGATCACCGGAAGTACGGAATTCCTGTAATTCAGGATCCCCTCTATAAACTTCGGCATTTTGGGCACTTTTACAGGCTCCTGATATTTTATTATCTGAAATACCTGTGACGTTTCGGCACCGAATAAATTCCCATTCAGGTCGAAAATCACAACGTTGAGTTCACTCATATAATTACCTCCATAAGCCGGTTTGAACCGGAAACTGTTCAGAATTATTATAGCATATAAATCGACAAATTGTCACAAAAAACATTCTTGACAATGAAAGTGCTGCATGCTAACATAAAATAAATTTATCATAGTTAAAAGCTATGAAAAGGGAAAGTAAGCCGGATGGTACTTGTCCTGAACGGACCGTCGGATCTTCGGGATCAGAGCAGCGGTCCACCCAGCGAGCCGGGGATGGTGGGAGCCCGGTCGGGTATACCGGAAGAAGTTCCCCTTTGAGCTGCAGGCTGAAGATAACAGTAGGCTGTGCCGGTGTCCACCGTTATATGGAAGACGTATGATAGTACGTTATTGAGTGGGATTTTTCCAATTTGAGTGGTACCGCGCGGAGTTCAGCTCTTCGTCTCATAACAGACGAAGAGCTTTTTGATTAATAAGCGAATCTGATTACTGTATCAAGGAGGGCTGATATCATGATAATAGTAATGAGCAAGAACGCAACGAAACAGGAAATCGAAAATGTTGAAAAGAAACTTATCGAACTGGGATTTAAAACACATCCTATAATAGGCGAAGTAAAAACCGTAATTGGCGCAATTGGCGACAAGCGCATCCTCAATACTGTTAATATTACAACAATGCCCGGAGTTGAAAGTCTAGTTCCGATAATGAAGCCTTTCAAACTGGCAGGAAGAGAACTCAAACATGATCCAACCATAGTGGATATCGGACCCGCCAGAATAGGAAGCAATGAAATAGCAGTGATTGCAGGCCCCTGTGCAATAGAAAGCGAAGAATCCTTTATCGAAACAGCCGTAAAAGTTAAAGAGGCCGGCGCATGCATTCTCAGAGGCGGTGCTTTCAAACCCCGTTCTTCACCCTATTCCTTCCAGGGACTTGAAGAAGAAGGTCTTAAAATTATGGCAAAAGCACGTGAAAAGACAGGGCTGAAAATAGTAACTGAGGTGGTCGATACCAGGGATGTGGAGCTGGTTGCTTCATATGCTGACATTATCCAGATAGGTGCCAGAAACATGCAAAACTTCAGGCTGCTTCACGAGGTCGGGCTTACATCCAAACCAATACTCCTGAAGAGAGGTCTGGCAGCAACGATCGAAGAATGGCTGATGGCAGCTGAATATATAATGGCCGCCGGCAATGACAAAATAATTCTTTGTGAAAGAGGCATAAGAACGTATGAAACCTCTACAAGAAATACCGTCGACATAAGCGCAATACCTGTAGTGAAGGAATTGTCCCACTTGCCTATTATTGTTGATCCGAGTCATGCAGCAGGCAACTGGAAGTATGTAGGCGCGCTGTCCAAGGCCGCAGTAGCAGCAGGTGCAGACGGTCTGATCATAGAAGTTCACATTGATCCGCCAAATGCACTCAGTGACGGTCCGCAGTCGCTGAGACCCCCCAAGTTCAAGCAGCTGATGGAAGAACTCGAACCTGTGGCAAAAGCCGTAGGCAGAGATATATTAAAAATCGCTTGAGCAAATTCCGGATGAATTACGAAGTTTCATGTACATGTGATCGTAGATGCAGATATGATCCCCTTTATAAGGGATTTTGAAGCAAACTGTTGCGGCAGGCTTATCAATATGCCTGCCGGCAACGGACAGAATTTAACCGGCCGTTATCTGGCTGCCTGAACCTGCTCTATTTCTGCTCTGTCCTTACCTATCTCATCATAACAAACGACGATGTTTTTTCCGATCGCCTTTGCATGGTACAGAGCTTTGTCTGCCATTTCTATAACTTCCCTGATGTTCCTTGAATGCGTCGGATATTGTGCGATGCCGCAGCTGGCTGTAACCTTTTCCATTTCCATCTGCTGGCCCAACCGTATACACTGCTTTTCAAGCTGCCGTCTGATCCTGTCTCCAACGCTCTTTGCAATGACTATATCCATATCCCGGATCATTATCAGGAACTCCTCTCCTCCGTACCTCACAGGAATATCGGTCTTCCTGATGCACTGCTTTATGATGTCCGAAAACAGTTTCAGCAGCTTGTCCCCGGAAGCATGGCCGTATGAATCGTTATATCCCTTGAAATTGTCGAGGTCGAACATCAGTATGTTTATCACGGAATTCCAGGCGTCTGCATATGCAACTTCCTCCCTGATCTTCTGGTCGAAATAGTGGCGGTTTGCAAGCCCGGTCAGCTTGTCCGTGCGTGC
>ENA-OWOZ01002300-OWOZ01002300.1-bioreactor-metagenome-genome-assembly--contig:-NODE-2300-length-14662-cov-3.965650_pt1 | contig 14662 bp, 12 predicted proteins | sample MGYA00238140_ERZ651804 | MGnify/ENA primary metagenome ERZ651804 (study PRJEB26910, sample SAMN07631232) | bioreactor metagenome | isolation source: Switchgrass digestor | place: USA: Dartmouth... | reverse complement strand
GCACCCTGCAGATAGGCCAGGGCCTCAATTTTCTCTTTAACCTGCCAATTACCACTGTAACAACTATCGGAATCATTGCCGTAATCGCAGTAATCTATATCTGGACTGCGGTAAGCGGTATTGAGAGAGGCATAAAGTGGCTGGCCAATATAAATTTGACCCTGGCCTTTGTTATCGTAGCGCTGGTTATTCTCATAGGCCCGGCCGTTAAAATGATTAATGTTTTTACCAATTCCCTGGGCGTGTATATAAACCAGTTCATTCAGGAGAGTATGCGCATTAACGCCTTTGGTGACAACTCCTGGATCAATGGCTGGCGTATTTTCTACTGGGCCTGGTGGATTGCCTGGGCTCCATTTGTGGGAACCTTTATTGCCCGTATCTCCAAGGGCAGAACCATCCGGGAGTTTGTTCTGGGAGTAACGGTAATTCCTGCCCTGGCTTCCCTGGTATGGTTTGCTATCTTCGGAACCCTGGGTCTGGATTTGGGTCCGCAAGTAGCCCAACAAGCTGTACAAGTAACTGAAACGGCTTTGTTTTTGGTCCTGCAGCATTACCCGCTGTTTACTTTAATCTCAGCTATTGTGGTGGTATTGCTGATAACCTTTTTCGTTACCTCAGCCAACTCAGCTACATTTGTGCTGGGAATGTTCACCTCTCATGGTGATTTAGACCCTACTGCAGGTAAAAAACTAGCCTGGGGAATAATCCAGGCTTTGCTGGCTCTTGGTTTACTGTTAGCAGGCGGTCTAAAGACCCTGCAGATTGCTTCCATAGCAGCGGCCTTCCCCTTTGCCATAGTAATGCTGTTAGCCTGTATTGCTATATACCGGGCAGTTCAAGAAGAGTTTCCCGCCGTGAATGCTGAGGACGGTCGATAACCAGCCGTCCTCAGTTTTAGACAGGGGGACGGTTCTGCTGTCTCTTACCAAGGTAAAAGAGCGTCAATCACGACGCTCTTTTTTCTAAATAGACGGAGGATAAGGCTATCGCCTGCAGGATACTCCCCTGTTTACTGTGATAACGCCATCATCAAGTACTCCAGAGGCTCTTAGGGTTGCCCTGCCTGGACGCCTAATCGTCAATGTTGCAGTGCGACGACCTGTAGAGCTTCGTCTCGCTGTAAGAGTTATGGTAGCGCCGCTAGTTGTACCGCCACTCGTGCGGTTGGTTACTGTGGCGTTGCGGAATACTGCGGTTACGGATCGGGTATTTCCCGATCGGGATGCGACTAGCCTGGTAGGTCTGGTTGACCGAAACGAATATTCAATTTCCCTCCCGCTAATTACTGTATCAAATTGACCTCTAATTGACCCGGAAGGTCCGGAGCTAAGACAACTGACTACCGCACGGAACTCAGCATCGTTACGGCCATCAATATCGCCGCGGACAATTACATCGGCCATAAATATCACCTCTTCCATAGCATTGGGCTGAATATGATTCAATAACATACTATTAAATTGGTTGAAATATGGTTACAATACCAGTGATTAACAGCGAATTAACGGCCAGATAGTATTGATAGGGTTAGCTATACCTGGCCATGATCGACATAGCCAAGAAGTGGACAGGCCGTAGGCAGGATTGGGGTAGAACATAATATATGGCTATAATAGCTAAATGCCATAATGATAATGATATGCCGAAGTGCTGGCCAGAATGCCATTATGCAGTTATTTTGGGGTTCGGGCCAGTTGCATTGTTGCCCAAATAGCGGTACATTTTATTTGTTTGTGAAAGTTGTGCTTTATAGTATAATCTTAGCATGACATTTTTATAAGTATAAACGGAATACTCAGTTAAATTGAGTAATCTGACCTAATTAACATATAACAAACGAAATTTTTATGAGGTGACCGAATGAATTACAAAGAGCTTTATAAGCGCAAGGTGGTAAGTGTTGAAGAAGCCTTAAACCAAATAAAGAGTGGGCAGGAAATAGTATGCAGCTTGATTGCCTGCGAACCAGTGACAATGCTCAGTAAGCTTCACACTATCAAGGATCGCGTTGAGAATGTATCAGTCGTAACAGCACTTCTTTTATATGAGTATGATTTTTTTATGAACCCCGATATGAAGGGACATTTTCTTATGAATAACTGGTTTTATACCGGTGGAGCTCGGAAAGCGCACCCCTATGGCACTGTTTCGTACATACCCCTGGAATTACATCGTTCTGTTGCCTGCCGGACAGCGCACCGACCACCTGATATTTTTCTGGGCTGTGCCTCTAATATGGATAACCATGGTTTCCTATCATTATCTTTAGATAATGTCTGGGAAAAGGAATTAATAGAAATAGCAGATAAGGTTATTATTGAAGTAAATCCTAACTTCCCTAGGGTTTATGGTGATACACAAATACATATATCTGAAATTGATTATATAATTGAAACTGACCGCCCAGTTCCTACTATTCCAAAACCCGAAATAAGTGACAAGGATCGACTTATCGGGCAGTATGTGGCAGAATTAGTTGAAGATGAATCTACACTGCAGGTTGGTTTTGGCAACATACCTTTGGCAGTTACCAGCTGCCTAACTAACAAGAAAGATTTGGGGGTACATACAGAATTATTTAGTGACGGATTACTTGATCTTTACGAGGCGGGGGCATTAACGAATCGGAAAAAGACTATTTGGAAAGGTAAGTTCGTGGCCGACTGTGCAGTAGGAACCAAACATCTTTACGATTTTATGGATAATAATTTGGCAGTTGAGTTTCAACGTGGCCTAGTGGTTAATGACCCGCGGATTATCGGACGTAACCATAGAATGGTGTCAATTAATTCCGCCCTGGAAATCGATTTGACAGGACAGTGCTGCGCCGAATCCATTGGTACAAGATTATGGAGCGGAACAGGCGGACATAAAGAATTTACCCAGGGGGTTCAGTATTCCCCGGGAGGAAAATCAATTATCGCTCTGGAATCAACGGCTAATAATGATACTATTTCTCGTATCGTACCTACACTGCAACCTGGTGCAGTAGTTACAACATCACGAGTGGACGTGGATTATATAGTCACGGAGTACGGTATAGCAAGTCTCAGAGGACGTTCCATAAGAGAACGGGTTAAAGAACTGATAAACATTGCCCACCCAAATTTTAGAGATTATTTGGCAAGCGAAGCGGAACGACTACTTATTTGGTAGGGAGTCTAGAAAAGCAAGGAAGCAAGGGGAGTTCATGCAAGAGGGGATGGTTCTTTATCAAAGGAACTTTCCTCCTGCCTCCTTGCATTAAGCTTTAGTCGTCACCGGGTATGATTTTTCTAAGTTCCATGGGCAGCGGGAACAATATAGTGTTGCTAGGAGCGCCGGATACTTCTGATAAGGCGCGCAGTACCCGCAGGGTCAAGCCACCTTTGGTAGAGGTTAGTATTTCGGAGGCCTGGGCTAACTGCTCAGCGGCTTGGCGTTCTCCTTCCGCCTGAATAATGGCTGCGCGGCGTCCTCTTTCGGCTTCGGCTTGGCGAGCAATTGCCCGAGTCATTTCCGCTGGCAGCACCACATCCTTTATCTCCACTGCCGCCACCTTTATGCCCCAGGAATCTGTGGTTTCGTCAACAATCCTTTGGATGGTCTGGTTAAGCTTATCCCTTTCGGAGAGAATTTCGTCCAATTCAGCCGTTCCCGCCACACTGCGCATCGTGGTCTGGGCTAGCTGGTTGGTAGCTTCATGATAGTTCTCCACATTTACTACGGCTTTGTCCGGTTCCACCACCCGGTAATAAAGCACAGCATTTATTTTACAGGTAACATTATCCCGGGTAATGACCTCTTGCGGGGGTACATCAATTACTACCGTTCGCAGGGAGACTCTCATAATTCTGTCTACTATCGGTATTATGAAGATCAAACCCGGACCGCGAAAGCCTATTAAGCGTCCCAAGCGGAACAAAACCGCCCGCTCATATTCGGGAATTATTTTAATCGAGGCACTCAAAATATAGAGAATCAATACAACAATTACGATGCTGGATAACAGATTTTCCATAATCTAACCTCCATTCTCATTTTGGTTAATCGCCTCAACTAGCAAAAGTAGACCTTTGCGTTGCACAACCCGTACCAACTCTCCCTCCTTAACAGTATTCCCATTTTGGGCTTCAGCTTGCCATATTTCCCCACAAATCCGGATAAAACCACGGGGATTTAGTTCAGCGGTTACTACTCCCTCCAGGGATTCCATGTTCCCCTGGGAAGGTTTTCTGCCTCGCAGTTTAGCTATGCCTAAAGTTGCGATCAGCAGAAATACCGCTCCCACCAGCCCAACTCCCAGAGCCGTAAACTTGAAAGCTGTAAACCAGCGTTCCGGCATCAGCGGTTCCTTGGGGAACAATAGGATACCCATGACAATACTAACCACTCCTCCAATTCCTAGAATCCCAAAGGTAGGGGTTAATAATTCCGCAACTAACAGGCCAATACCCAGTAAAATCAGCAGACCAGCGGTCAGATTGCCCTGGAAAAGCCCCATACCAGATAGACCCAGTATCAGACAAATAGCTCCTATGGTTTCCGGTAGCAAAAAGCCTGGTGAATAGAAACCGATAAGCAGCCCTATTATACCAATCATAAGGAATATCATGGAAAGGTTAGGATCACTGATGAGATTAATGACTTTTTCACTGGTATTCTTCGGTACTGTTACCATCTGGGCCCCGGCAGTTCGGAGAATCAGTTTTTGACCGTTTATCATCACCGTAGTGTTATGAGTTTTATTCAGAAGTTCCTCTTTATCAGCAGCCACATAGTCGATCACACCTTTAGCTAAGGCCTCCCGGTTGTTCAATACCAGGTTGTCGGTGACAAACTGGCCGGCCAGATCAGTTGGACGTCCTCTTTGCTCGGCAATGCTCTTCATATGACCGGCTAGGAAATTGATGGTCTTCTGATCAGCCGCCTGACTGCCTTCTTCGGTGGGAGAAATGGTTATCGGCATAGCTGCACCACAGGTGGTTCCCGGAGACATAGCAGCAATATGTCCGTTTAACAGGATGAAAGTCCCAGCTGAAGCCGCAATGCCTCCTTCAGGGTTAACATACGTAATTACCGGGATCTTGGCTGCTGACATATCCTGTATGATTTCCAAAGTGGCGTCTACCAAGCCCCCAGGTGTATTGAGGCTGATAATACAAGCATCGGCCTGATTAGACTGGGCCTCCTTCAATCCCCGCTCGATATAACGGGCAGTGCCAAAGGTAACCGTCTTTTCCACTTCCAAAATGTACACCAGGGGTCTTTCTTCAGCAGCATGCAAAGGCACCGAGCCGCTGACCAGTAACAGAAGTGCAAAGATAATGAAAAAAACTTCCCTTATCCTGAATCGATGTTCACTGAGAGAGTACTGAACCTTGAGCATAAAATATACCTCCCTCTGAATAATTTCATTATTCCCCCGATAGGTTAATTACTATCTGGGGCAGTGATACCATGACGGATGGGATGCTTTAGCGGTTAATTAGTATGAGACCAGCAATACATAAAACAATTCCCAGAGCTGTTGTGGTGGTTATGGTTTCTTTGTAAACAGCTATCCCAATAGGAATCAGTAGCACTGATACGGCAATGTTGGATATAAGGGCTCCCAGGCTGATATTCCAGCCTACTCGGTAGGCCAGAAAAAAACCCAGTTCCAGTCCAAAGACGGCTATGCCAAGGGCAATAGGCGCCCAGTTTATTTTGCCCATTTCTACCAGCAGGGCCTGCCCTTTGGGATTAAACACAAGCACTAAACTGCATAGTATCGCTGCAGTAATATATGTGACCAGCAAAGCTGCCATAGGGTTAACCTGCTGGGGCATGGATTTTTGACAAATGTGATAGAACACATTAGCAACAATAGTAAGAACAATGGGTAAATAATAAATCATGAACTGCTACCTACTTTCTGAAAATAGTGCATTAGATGATATGTATTATCTTATTGTAACACAGGGGGTTAAAGGTAACCAAAATTGGATATTTAGGTGCAAATAATTCGCACAAAAAAAGAGAGCCACATTGTTTTGAACTGTTCCTGTCAAGTAGACAGGAAAAACTTCTCCTTCTATTTCGCCGGTATGGCTGTAATGGTTACATCATAAAAAGGACTTGTTAAGGGGAAACTTTTAATATAAGTTGCTGTATTTAAAGGGGATGCAACCATTTTGATGGAAGGTAAGGCTAAAAGCACCCGAGTTTTTGGCTCTTTTGCAAGTAAAAATATAGAATTATTTTCGGAACATACTTTAGAAAGAATCAAAAAACTAACCTTTAAAAAACTGGTTATTCATTTGAAAAATTTTTTCTACAAAAGAGCAACTCTCCTGGTTGTTTATAAAGAATTTGATAAAAGACCTTCTATACAAATGCCTCGTTTAGAAGCAAATTGTAAATTCTTAAATACTAGTTATACGGAGCAAATAAATAGCCTTAGCAATTTAGCCCGGGATAGGATTGCGGAGTTCTTTGCAGCTGGAGCAAAATGCTTGGGGTTTTTTTATGAAGGGAAACTGGTCGGCTACACCTGGTGCCATTACCATGACTATGAATTTCCCTTTTTTGCTTTTTCCCTGGAAATTGATAAGGGTGTGTATATTGGCCCTAGTTTTGTAGCTAATGAGTTCAGAGGAAAAAGAATTCATGGTTTTCTTTTAACTAAAATGTTTTCTTTTCTTTATGATCAAGGTTATAAATATGTTTGGAGTAGCGTTTTAAGTGATAATTATTCTTCTTTAAAAGGTCTAATATCTGTAGGTTTTAGAGCCAGAAAGAAAATAAAAGTAGTTCGCGTATTTAAGGCTATTGTCTATAAAAATATCGCAATTTTTACTCAGAAACAGGGTAATTATTAATTTATTGCCAATACTTTCGGTCCAGGCTCCGGTATTGTAATGCTTCGGCCAAATGATCGATTTTTATTCTTTCTGCCCCCTCCAAATCGGCTATAGTGCGGGCAACTTTTAATATGCGATCATAAGCCCGGGCACTTAAGCCTAAACGGTCAAAAGCATTTTTCAAGAGCAATTGTGAAGCATCGTCCAATTGGCAGTATTTACGTACATCGGCGGGTTTCATTTGGGAGTTTAATTTAGCCTTATTCCGTTTAAATCTTTTTTGTTGTATTTCCCGGGCTTTTATCACTTTGTCCCGTAAAGCGGCTGAACTTTCCCCGCTTGGCCGCTCTTGGAGCTGCTCGATACTTACCCGGGGAACCTCAATATGTAAATCCATTCGATCCAGTAAAGGGCCGGATATTCGGCCTAAATACCTCTGTATCTGTAAAGGTGTACAACGGCATTCCTGGTCTGAACCATAATTACCGCATGGGCACGGGTTCATAGCTGCTATCAGGGCGAAATTAGCTGGATAAGTACAGGTAGCTTGCGCCCGGGCTACTGTTACTATCCGGTCTTCTAATGGTTGACGTAAAGCTTCCAGGACATCTCGGCTAAATTCGGGAAGCTCATCAAGAAATAATACCCCATTTTGCGCCAGGCTAATTTCTCCAGGACGGGGAATCCTACCTCCTCCTATGATACTGGCACTGGAAGCATTTTTATGAGGAGAGCGAAAGGGCCTTTCATTGATCAAGGGATGTTTACTGTCTAATAAACCAGCTACTGAATAAATACGGGTAGTCTCCAATATCTCGTCCCGTTTCATTTCCGGTAAAATCCCTGGTAAGCGTCGGGCTAGCATGGTTTTGCCTCCTCCTGGAGGACCTATTAAAAGAGCATTATGAGCCCCGGCAGCTGCAATTAATAATGCCCGCTTAGCTGATTCCTGTCCCTTAACATCAGAAAAATCTGGAATTTTATTTGTGCTATATTTTTCTGGAAAAAATGAAGGATTGCGTTTTAATGCCACCTCTCCTTTTATGAAATTACATATTTCGATTAAATTATGAGCCGCAAATGATTGTACCTCATCTACCAGACCCGCTTCCTGGCTGTTAGCTTGAGGTACAACCAGGATGTAATCAGACTGCATATGAGCTAACTCCAGCACCATGGGCAACACCCCAGGTATCATGCGTAAATCACCATTAAGTGAAAGTTCTCCACAAAAAAACATTTTTTCAGGAGGAAAATATTCCAACTGTTCTGAAGCGATTAAAATGCCTAAGGCTATAGGTAGGTCAAAATGGCTTCCTTCTTTTTTAATATCGGCTGGCGCCAAATTAATTATTATCTTACGGTTGGGGAAGATAAAACCGGAGTTCTTTATTGCCGATCTCACTCGTTCCCGGGCTTCTCTGGTTGATTGGGAAGGCAGTCCTACTAATTCAAAACCAGGCAGCCCGTTTTGTATGTCTACCTCGACGCGAACTGGAGTAGCTTGTATGCCATTAATAACCAGGCTGTTGATAACTGCCAGCAACTTAAAAACCTCCACAATATAACCACTTGGTAGCATTTATACCTTATTTTAGCATATATGTAATTAACACAGCAGTTGAATTTATATAGGGAGTATTAGATTATGGTGATGGATTCTTCATCATACGTAACAATGCTGCGGCTACTGGATTGTTACTTCGGATATAATTATAACTAGGCTGTACTATAGACAAAAGAACAAAGGAAGCGGCCAGCGGGTGATAAAGAGGATTTTTTTTTAATTCCTCGAATTAATAAGAATTAATATATTTTAGATAGCACGAAAGGAATTAAATAAACATGGAAATGTTTGCACTCATCGTTTTAGGTACTTTAATTTCTTTAGGTATTTTTGACGATATACTTAAAAAGTTCAAGCAACGGGAAGAAAAAGACGTGAAAAAGGTGGAAAAACAACGGAAATAAGTCAGCATATCTGCGAGATACGCTCCTTCGCCTCAGTGAGAAAGGTTAGAGCGTATTCCGAACCTGATTGAACTATGGCTGAACATCCTGCTTAATTTCATTTTCATTTTCCAATACCGCTCACCTCATCTATAAATAACTAGTCCACAATAGCAGGGGATGTCTTACCCCTGCTTTCTAATACTAATGTATATGGTAATAATATCCATAATTATGATATACTAGCAAATATATAGCTGCCATTCAATCCAACTCCATCTATGAAAACAAAGTGTACTAATGATGTTATGCACCAAAAGCATACACCAAGATATCGAGGAATATAATAACCCAGATTTTTCATATCGTAGATTCATTATAACATTTCGCTACACCATTCTTATATTAACCGAGAAATAATTACCTAACTGTCTTAGTTAAAAAACACACTGAAGAACATAACTAAGGTACTATTGATGTTCGCTTCAATCACAATTAAAGTAGCTGCTTACTACGAAGCCACTTATTTTAAAAAACTGACAAGGGCTTTAGCAACCATTTTGGCATTGGTTGTGGACTTTGGATAGAGATAGATAATAAAAAAGGGGGTTAGGAAGATGCCTGGTTATAATTTAGACAACTATACCAAAATTATGACTGGGAATTCTCCTATAGGGCTTATTGTAATAGACGAAAATGGCTACATTAAAATAATTAATCAATCTTTTTTAGACTTATTAGGTATTACCCATGATCAAGCTATAAGGAAACATATTCTAGAATTATTGCCTAATTCTAAACTTCTTGAGGTATTAAAAACTGGCAGGGTTGATATAGCCGACATATGGTCCATAAACGGAAAAGATGCCATGATTATCCATTTCCCTATCACCCGGGATGGAGAAATAGTAAATGCTGCTTGCATAAGTATCTGCCTGGATACACCTTATGCCAAAATCTTGCAGCATAAATTACATGAGGCTGAGAGTGAGTATAAAGCCATATACGATGCTTTAATTGAAAACCCATACTTAGTTTATGTCGTTGTAGACAAAAATGGTATTATTACAGCAATGAATCCAACTTATATGAACGCATTGGGTTTGGATAAAAGCGAAGTAATAGGTAAACATATTTTAGATGTTACTCCCAATTCATTGTTGCCTGAAATCCTTAAAACTGGTCGTTTTGACGAAGCTGATATATTTTTAATAAATGGACGCGAAACGATAATAACTCGTCGCCCCATTATTAAAGACGGGGAAATTGTTGGAGCTATAGCTCAAAGCCTATTTATGGATATATCCGGTGCTAAAGTACTAATCAATAAATTACAGGAAACGAAAATGGAATTAAATATATATAAAGAAGAAATTCGAAGAGGTTATCATGCCCAGTGGAAGTTTGATGATTTAATAGGCGAATCCCCCAATTTTCTTAGGCTAAAATCAATAGCCAAACAATTATCCCATAACGTTTCCAACGTACTTATAGTTGGTGAAAGTGGTACCGGGAAAGAATTATTCGCTCATGCTATTCATAACGAAAGCCTCCGTAGAAATCATCCTTTTGTTAAAATTAATTGTGCAGCACTACCTGAAAACCTTCTGGAATCAGAGTTATTCGGTTATGAAGATGGCGCGTTTACTGGTGCCAGAAAAGGTGGAAAGCATGGAAAATTTGAATTAGCTATGGGGGGCACCATCTTTCTCGATGAAATAGGGGATATGCCTTTGGTTATGCAAACCAAATTATTAACGGTATTGCAGGATAGAGTTATTGAACGAGTAGGAGGAACAAAACCTATTTATGTCAACGTGCGGGTTATAGCAGCAACCAATCGCAATTTAGAACAAATGGTAGCAGAAAAAAAGTTTCGCCAGGATCTTTTTTACCGGCTTAATGTTGTATGCTTAAACCTTCCCCCGCTAAGAGATCGTAAAGAAGATATTCCCATACTAGCTAATCATTTATTGAAAAAAATCAATACTAAATTGGGTACAGATATTAAAAATATATCCCCCAAAGCAATCGAGCTCATGCAAAACTATTCTTGGCCCGGAAATATCAGAGAATTAGAAAATCTATTGGAACGAGCTATCAATTTAGCCGATATGCACCATGAAAATAGCCTGACTATAAAGCACTTCCCTTACCTGGTTGAAAATACTTATTATGAAAATACGAAAGATGACGATAACCAGGCTACCCTATCTGAAAGTTTAGCCCAATTGGAGAAGCAAAAAATAATTCAGGCCCTGAAAAAAACTAATGGTAATAAAGTTCAAGCAGCCAAGCTTCTTGGTATATACCCCTCTGCACTTTACCGCAAATTATCCAAGTATAGCTTAGAAATATGATAGTGATTACTAGTTTGCTATACTATAATTTTTGTCATTAGGGTCTTCAATGAAACTTATTTTCCTTACATGAATTAGACAGCTAGAATAGTATACTATTTTAGGAATCTGAATAATAACCATAATATAGCCTTTTTTGACATTGCCTATTATCATTTTAGGATACTTTGAAATTATAATAACTTCTTTTATAAATGGGTGACAGACCGCAATCTGCGAACTGTTGCCCATTTGTATTTTTATTGCATCTTTTCTTTTAACTGGTATATTTTTTGCTACTCATGCTTTGTAAGACTACTGCCAAATAGCTCAATAGCTTAAAGGCCTTAATTCCATAATTCTGTACGACTGGAGGTGATAATACCAAGAATAGTTATAGGGTAACACAGATTCTTAATTATTAAAGCTGACGTTAGTACTTACTAATATTCCTTGGTTGTAGCCTATTAGGCCTTATCGGGTTAATCAGGATATGTTTTATGAAGGAGGTAAATCTTATGGCTATTACAACAATAGGAATGCTAGGTGCAGGAACCATGGGGCAGGGAATTACCTGGGCCCTGGCTGCAGCCGGTAAAAAAGTTGTCCTTTATGATATCAAAAAAGAATTTGTTGACCGGTCTATCAATGCAATCAGCAAAGGCCTCAGCAAAGCTGAAGAAAAAGGCAAAGCTGAACCGGGTACCAAAGATAAGGTACTGTCTAATATTTCCGGCACAGTCAATTTTGAAGATATTAAAGATGTAGACTTTGTTATTGAAGCGGTCTTTGAAAATATGGAGGTTAAAAAAGACATTTACACAAAACTGGATGCTCTTTTACCCCCTGAAGTAATAATTGCTACCAATACTTCTTCTCTTTCCATTACGGAAATAGCTGCCATCACTAAAAGGCCAGATAAGGTAATAGGTATGCATTTCTTCAATCCTGCCAACATTATGAAACTGGTCGAAGTTATTCCTGCCCTGCAGACTTCAGAAGAAACCATACAAACGGTAATAGACCTTTCCATAGAAATAGGCAAAAAACCAGTTAAAGTTAAAGAAGGCCCTGGCTTTGTAGTTAATCGGATATTAGTCCCTACCATAAATGAAGGATGCAACATCCTTTATGAAGGCCTGGCATCAGCTGAAGATATTGATACCGCTATGAAATTAGGTGCAGGATGGCCAATGGGTCCCTTTACCCTTTGTGACCTGGTTGGAGGAGATATTGCCCTGGCAGTTATGAATACCCTTTATGAAGAAACCGGAGATCCTAAATATCGGCCTGCTCTTCTGCTGAAGCAATACGTACGTGCCGGCTGGCTGGGGATAAAGACAAAAAAAGGATTTTACAATTATTAGTTCCTATTCAATTTACTTTGCCAATTTAAGGGGGGTAAGATGTGAGCTTTGCCAATATTATTCTCGAAAAGGAAGGTAACATAGCAACCCTTTATATAAACCGGCCAAAAGCATTAAATGCTCTTAATAAAGATACTTTAACTGAAATGAAAGCTGCCATAGAGGATATCGCGGATGATGACGATATTAAAGTATTAATTATTACTGGTGTAGGCGATAAAGCCTTTGTAGCCGGTGCAGACATCGCTTACATGCAACCACTTTCTGCAGCAGAAGGCCGCGAATTTTCAAGCTATGGACAGAAAATATTTCGCATGCTGGAATTGCTGGAAAAACCAGTTATTGCCGCTATTAAAGGCTATGCTCTGGGAGGGGGCTGTGAACTTGCTATGGCTTGTGATATCAGGCTGGCAGCTGATAATGCTGTCTTTGGTCAGCCTGAAGTTGGTCTAGGAGTCATTCCGGGATTTGGTGGTACCCAGAGATTACCTCGATTAATTGGTGAAGGGCGGGCTAAAGAGCTGATCTTTACCGGTGCAACTATAAATGCAACCCATGCCTACCGCATTGGTTTAGTTAACCATATTTACCCAACTGATGAGCTTATGGAAGGAGCATTAAAGTTAGCTGCCCAAATTGCCAGCAACGGAGCCTTAGCGGTAGGCTTTGCCAAATACACTATCAACAAAGGATTACAAACAGATTTAGATACGGCTATGGGCATTGAATCTGACATGTTCGGAATGTGCTGTTCTACCGCTGATCAAAAAGAAGCAATGAAAGCATTTCTAGAAAAGAGAAAGCCCGTATTTCAAGGGAAATAATTAATGACTTTAAGGAGGTTATTAAAAAATATGATGAAGGAAATCCAAGATGTAGTAATTGTAAGTGCTTGTAGAACCCCGATAGCAAAATTTTTGGGAAGTCTTAAAGATATACAGGCCGTAGAGCTTGCAACTATAGTGGCTAAAGAAGCTATTAAACGTGCCGGTATTTCTCCAGAAATAATTGATGAAATTGCTATGGGGCAGGTCTACCCCCATATGCAGGGGTCCCTGCCTGCTCGTCAGGTAGCTATGGCAGTCGGTCTACCGGTAAGAAGTAATGCTTGCAATGTAAACCAGAACTGTGCTTCCGGTATGCGAGCCCTTGAAATCGTTGCCAACCGTATTCAACTGGGTAAAAGTGACATCGGCCTAGTTGTAGGTGTAGAAAGTATGAGCAATGCCCCATATATGATACCCCAAGCTAGAGCAGGCTACCGTATGGGGCCCGGACAAATTGAAGATGCCATGCTGCATGACGGGCTAATAGACCGCCTTGTTCCCGGACACATGGGTATAACTGCCGAAAATGTAGCGGAGAAATATGGCATTACCCGGGAAGAATGTGACCAATTAGCACTTATCAGCCATCAACGGGCTACCCGGGCTAATCGGGATGGAACTTTCCAGAGGGAAATAGTTCCTATAGAAATTAAGTCCAAGAAAAAAACTATAATATTTGACAAAGACGAGCACATGATTCCTGATGCTAACCTCGAAGCAATGAGCAAATTACCTCCCGCATTTAAGAAAGGCGGCATTGTAACTGCTGCCAACGCCTCTGGTATTAATGATGCTGCCGCCGCGGTTGTCCTTATGTCCAAGACTAAGGCACTTGAGCTAGGTGTAAAACCTCTGATGAAATTAATCAACATCTGTTCTGAAGGCGTAGCTCCTGAAGTAATGGGCCTCGGCCCAGCAGTTGCCATTCCTAAATGTTTGCAAGAGGCCGGGATGAAGTATGAAGATGTAGAATACTGGGAAATTAACGAAGCTTTTGCCGCCCAATTTATAGGCGTAGGCAGAATGTTAAAAGAAGAATTCGGCATCGAAATGGATCTGAACAAGGTTAATGCCAATGGCTCTGGTATTGGCCTCGGTCACCCGGTAGGATGTACTGCCCTGCGCATTATCGTATCCCTATACTATGAACTGGAAAAGCAAGGCAAGACTATTGGTGGTGCTGCACTATGTGTCGGCGGTGGGCCAGCAATGTGTTCACTTTGGACCAGAGATATATAAGCATGGGATTAATGATTTACGGCGGGGAGGAATTATAATGGATTTTCGCTTAACCGAAGAACAAGAAATGATGAAAAGAATGGCCCATGATTTTGCGGCCAATGAAATAGCAC
>ENA-OWOZ01002295-OWOZ01002295.1-bioreactor-metagenome-genome-assembly--contig:-NODE-2295-length-14682-cov-10.810476_pt1 | contig 14682 bp, 14 predicted proteins | sample MGYA00238140_ERZ651804 | MGnify/ENA primary metagenome ERZ651804 (study PRJEB26910, sample SAMN07631232) | bioreactor metagenome | isolation source: Switchgrass digestor | place: USA: Dartmouth... | reverse complement strand
CTTTAGTCTTTTGGATTGATGATTGACTAGAACATCCAGCAACAAAGACCACAGCAGCAATAAGAAGAAGAATTGCTGAAGCTTTCTGAGTTTTATTCATTGTTCCTCTTTCCTTTAGCAAAAAGAAAGAAGATAAGTAATTAAAAACCTTTTTATTTTTTTTAATAATACACCTCTTCAAAGAATCCATCAAGGATCTAGCCTGAACTTCAGGGGATGAAAATAAAGCTATTTTTTCACGCACATTGATCTTATACTCCCATTGGGATAATCCACAGTTTTATAGAATAATATAGAATAATCTTCACCAATTTTAATATTCTTATACTGGCTATCCATGACGAGTAAGCCATTTATGTAAATCCCGCCACCACAATACACATTATTGTAACATCATCTGTCCTTACTGCAATGAGAAGTTTGGTAGATGGTTAAAGCTGAAAAAAAACATATAGAAACAATTCATAGAGGGTTAGAGTTGTCTGTGTGGATGTTCAACAAGGTTAACAAATGCCAGAAAGAAAAGATTTAGGGCAAAACAGACCCACAAAAGTAAGAAATATAAGGAAGAAAGAAGAAGTTAAGGATGTTTGAAGAATCTGTTATGAATATCTCAAAAGTCGCCGAAGAAAAGGTAAAGGAGCAAATGAATAAGAAAATAGCAGATTCAATTAAGTGCAGGTTTCGTGGGGCTCATGGATGACGAAGAATAAAATTAACTTGTTTAAAATCCCTATAAAGCCATTCTCTATTATATTTTGGGCTGCTGTTATTGTGGTTATGGCTGTTTTCAGGCTGTTATTGGGAAGGAAGAAAGCAGACCTGAGAAAAAAGTAATTTTTGCCTTTCCTTTTTTTATTGCTTCCCTCGCTCTTGTTTTTCTCATTATTTATCCGATTTAATTCATTTAAGGGCTGATTTTAACTCTGAGTCTGTCAGGTGAACTTATTCAACTGATAATCTTGTTCTATCTTTGTTTTAGTGGATCTTGCATTCGAATAACCTTGGACGCTGAAACTCCCCTTACTTCCGATGATAGTTTCAATCCTTGTTTTAGCGGATCTGGCATTCGAATTTGTTTGTTGGTTTTATTATTGTATTTTTTTCTGCATGTTTCAATCCTTGTTTTAGTGGATCTTGCATTCGAATTTGAGAGTGATGGCGGTGAAGTCTGGAACTACAGTTTCAATCCTTGTTTTAGTGGATCTTGCATTCGAATGTGCTCTCGAGGAAGAAGTTTTCATAATATTCACAGAGTTTCAATCCTTGTTTTAATGGATCTTGCTCTCGAATGTGGGGCGAGCTACATCTGCTGTGATGTTGTCAATAAGGTTTCAATCCTTGTTTTAATGGATCTTGCTCTCGAATCCTTTCACTGCACCGAGTGAACATAATAAGAGTAAGTTTCAATCCTTGTTTTAATGGATCTTGCTCTCGAATTAAGAAACGAAGTTGCAGCCGGAAACAAGCAGTTTAGTTTCAATCCTTGTTTTAATGGATCTTGCTCTCGAATAATGGGGAATACTCGGAGGTTAAGCCGGATGAGAAGTTTCAATCCTTGTTTTAATGGATCTTGCTCTCGAATGCCAGACACCGCGAAAACAAAAACAACATCAAGCGAGTTTCAATCCTTGTTTTAATGGATCTTGCTCTCGAATTCTGTATGCGGATTTTGAATCCGACGACTTTATGAGGTTTCAATCCTTGTTTTAATGGATCTTGCTCTCGAATAACAATGAGTGCATACAAGAGAATTGGCAAGAATGTTTCAATCCTTGTTTTAATGGATCTTGCTCTCGAATAAGAGCAAGGCACAGGCTGATTATGTTTGTGATGGGAGTTTCAATCCTTGTTTTAATGGATCTTGCTCTCGAATAGGAAAGAAGAGATAGAAAAGCAGAAAGCAGCAGCGAGTTTCAATCCTTGTTTTAATGGATCTTGCTCTCGAATTCTTTTCCCTTTTTCTTTTTTAGTTAGGTTGTGCAAATAGTTTCAATCCTTGTTTTAATGGATCTTGCTCTCGAATAGGTTTTAGGGGAAAACTTGAAGCCTCGAAGTCAATTTGTTTCAATCCTTGTTTTAATGGATCTTGCTCTCGAATCCATGAAACGCCATTGCTTGAATACATAACTCGATGTTTCAATCCTTGTTTTAATGGATCTTGCTCTCGAATCAGGAAAGACGCTGTTTTTATCAAAGACTACAAAAAGTTTCAATCCTTGTTTTAATGGATCTTGCTCTCGAATTTCATACAGAGAAAAACGCAACTGTGAGCAAAGTATAGTTTCAATCCTTGTTTTAATGGATCTTGCTCTCGAATGTCCTCACCTATGGAAGAAGCTCACAGGGAACGACTGTTTCAATCCTTGTTTTAATGGATCTTGCTCTCGAATAACAGGTCTCCCGCGCAAGATCAAATCAGATCTTGCGGTTTCAATCCTTGTTTTAATGGATCTTGCTCTCGAATGTGGAGCGTACCACATGCAGCAGCACCAGCATAACGAGTTTCAATCCTTGTTTTAATGGATCTTGCTCTCGAATAATATCAACAGGACTAATACGCATTTCAACTTCATTAGTTTCAATCCTTGTTTTAATGGATCTTGCTCTCGAATACTATTCCGTATAACCGGGGGGCCGACGAAATCTGTTTCAATCCTTGTTTTAATGGATCTTGCTCTCGAATATGAAAATCGCAGCAAAGTTTCTACTGATGCTATTTAGTTTCAATCCTTGTTTTAATGGATCTTGCTCTCGAATATGTTGGCAAACCCTGTTTTAGGGGCTGTAAAGCTTGAGTTTCAATCCTTGTTTTAATGGATCTTGCTCTCGAATATACATAATATACACTTCACAGACAAAGCAAAATAGTTTCAATCCTTGTTTTAATGGATCTTGCTCTCGAATATAACGGTTATAACTCTACAATTATAGACGATGGAAGTTTCAATCCTTGTTTTAATGGATCTTGCTCTCGAATTTAATATGTTTCGTGGCACTCACTTGCCCGATATGGAGTTTCAATCCTTGTTTTAATGGATCTTGCTCTCGAATATCCGCTCGGGCGGCCTGGGGCCTTCTATGAATTGCTGTTTCAATCCTTGTTTTAATGGATCTTGCTCTCGAATATGAAGAGTGCCGTTGCCATTCAAATTATGGGTATGTGGTTTCAATCCTTGTTTTAATGGATCTTGCTCTCGAATACAGAAGAAACAAGGATGTTAAGGCAACAACAAAAGCAGTTTCAATCCTTGTTTTAATGGATCTTGCTCTCGAATTGCACTTTTGTTTCTGTGTCACTGCCATCTGCATTTGGTTTCAATCCTTGTTTTAATGGATCTTGCTCTCGAATATTTGTGCTTAATTTGTACCATTCCATTTTTACGGGTTTCAATCCTTGTTTTAATGGATCTTGCTCTCGAATCTGTTTAAGTTTATCTTGCTAGTTCCGAACATTTCAGTTTCAATCCTTGTTTTAATGGATCTTGCTCTCGAATCGTTAAGCCGCCGCCCGGTCCCTGAAAATAGCTGGTTTCAATCCTTGTTTTAATGGATCTTGCTCTCGAATTGTAAAGTCATTAATGAGCCTAGGAGAGAGATTTAGTTTCAATCCTTGTTTTAATGGATCTTGCTCTCGAATCGATGCAGTCCAGAGAGCAATGCGTGAATACACCAACGTTTCAATCCTTGTTTTAATGGATCTTGCTCTCGAATACAGGGTATCAAATTTGCAGTATCAAAAGGAGTGGTAGTTTCAATCCTTGTTTTAATGGATCTTGCTCTCGAATATGAACGCGTGCAATTTTGAGATACAAACGCCTAAAAGTTTCAATCCTTGTTTTAATGGATCTTGCTCTCGAATAAATCCTAAAAATTGCAACTTCAAGGCTGTGAGATAGTTTCAATCCTTGTTTTAATGGATCTTGCTCTCGAATAACCAAAGTAATTCTACTTTTTTCTTACTTATTTTCGTTTCAATCCTTGTTTTAATGGATCTTGCTCTCGAATAAGACCACACACAAGCGTTCTAACTACAGATCGTTGATGTTTCAATCCTTGTTTTAATGGATCTTGCTCTCGAATTGCTGTTTTTCTGTCCGAATATGGGGACCATTTTCTGTTTCAATCCTTGTTTTAATGGATCTTGCTCTCGAATCGCAGTCGCTTGTTATGCCTGCAATCTTATTTTTAGTTTCAATCCTTGTTTTAATGGATCTTGCTCTCGAATGTTGAAAGAAGAGTACAGGTACAAAGAAGGACACTTCAGTTTCAATCCTTGTTTTAATGGATCTTGCTCTCGAATTACTAAGCAAGGGCAAGAGAGAGCTAGGAAAGAAGGGTTTCAATCCTTGTTTTAATGGATCTTGCTCTCGAATAAGAAGCTTTTTACATAGAGCAAGATCTCCATTAAAAGTTTCAATCCTTGTTTTAATGGATCTTGCTCTCGAATTCTTGTATTCAACTTCATATTTTACCGACCAACCCTGTTTCAATCCTTGTTTTAATGGATCTTGCTCTCGAATTAGGTAATAGAAACACCTTACTCACAAGAAAAGAGTGTTTCAATCCTTGTTTTAATGGATCTTGCTCTCGAATAAATCCATATCTCTATATTACGATTTGATCTGAGAGTTTCAATCCTTGTTTTAATGGATCTTGCTCTCGAATCTTAAGCTTTTTGACGTTCACAGCTTTTCTATTGTGAAGTTTCAATCCTTGTTTTAATGGATCTTGCTCTCGAATTTTAAGTCCACCGAAGAAAATAACAGCCCCGAACAGGTTTCAATCCTTGTTTTAATGGATCTTGCTCTCGAATATCAGAAAGCTGAAGATCTCCCGCTTCAAGTCGTAGAGTTTCAATCCTTGTTTTAATGGATCTTGCTCTCGAATGTCTCAAGGTCATGGTAAGCCCTTACGCGTCCGGTTGTTTCAATCCTTGTTTTAATGGATCTTGCTCTCGAATATCTGAGGTTTCCATACTGCCCATATTTTGAGAGCTTGTTTCAATCCTTGTTTTAATGGATCTTGCTCTCGAATCCCTTTACTAATGCCGTATACAACAGTCCTACCGGAAGGAGTTTCAATCCTTGTTTTAATGGATCTTGCTCTCGAATGGGGCACAACGCAATGAATATCGAAAGCCTTGGTGTGTTTCAATCCTTGTTTTAATGGATCTTGCTCTCGAATGTGGGCTTTAACCTGCTTACCTGAGCAATGAACATTGTTTCAATCCTTGTTTTAATGGATCTTGCTCTCGAATAGGGCAAAATTTTCCGTTATTTGGCTAGAAAAAGCCTGAGATTAGCCCTATATTAAAACTAAATTTCTTGTTGGGATATTATCAAACCCTTTATAAATACAAGAAAAACCTCTTCATACGCAGATATTACGGTAACAGCAATCTACGCACTTTCTAGAAGATCTAGAGGTCTTTGGATATAAGCCTTTTTGAATTATATCAAGGATTTCCTGTATAATCTTTTCGGCTTTTTTGAAATCAGAGGTTGTGATTTCTATTTCTTTGACAAGGCTGTTGCTGCGTGTAAAACAAATATATGCGCGATTAACTTCAATATTGTAGTTTTCCCGGATCAGAAGCGCCTGCAAGACGAGTTGAAACTTATAGGTTTTAAAGACCTTCTCTTTGTATTCGGCAAATTTGTATTCAAGGGGAGCGGCGGTTCCGTCTTCCAGAAACAGGACTTCATCAACAATTCCTTTTATATGGCGTTTTTTTGAGGCAATAAAAACATTGCTTTCTTTCCTGATGCAATCCAGACTTCTCCGGAGGTAGTCCCTGTTTGTAAGCTTTCTGGTCTCATGAACTTCGCGACCTTTCAAGACTTTAAACCTTTTTTCTTCGTGCTGCGGAATATCAAGACAGTACATATAATAAATGAAACGAGAACAAAACAAATACTCAAGCACGTCTGAAATTCTGATTATTGTTCCGAAATCCGTTTCAGCATATATACTGTCATCGCCTCCGATGTCGCTTTCAACATCTATTTGAGTGCCTGCTCTCAGACCATCCTCAACTATTATGGGCTCAGATTTTGTCATATCTTCCCTCTGGAAAACTTAGAGAAATTCGGAAAAATTCAGAAAAACTTGGTTATCACTTCGTCACTGACAAGATCCTTATCAAAAGCCTGCCCAATAAGCTGGACTTTTTTAAAAGATTGCTCATCCATAGGAAATATGTACACTGAGTCTTTTTCCGTATCGATCAGCTCTTCACATTCAAGCCCAAGAGACTCCCTATCATTTGTGTTCAGATCTCCCAGGAACACGCTTTTCTGAACCCTGTAAAGTCCATAACTCTTACAACAGTCGCTTACTTTCTGGCGAGTTCTGTTATCCGTAATGTCATATATTACCCAGACAAGCAAACCCAATCCCCTCTGTATAATTCCCATATTTTATATTATATTTTAGAGTCAATAGCATGACTAATTGTCTTACTGTATCATTTTCCAATCAAGCTGTTTGCAATCCTGTGGCAGTCGAACTGGATCGTATTTCCGATTTTTATGTTCCTGCCCCCGTAACTTATTTCTTTATCGAAGGTTTCATTGACAGCTTGGATCAGGACAGCTTTTCCTTCTTTATTAAGGGTTAACCCATTTGGAATAGTATCAAAAAAGCTGTCCATTACCTGTTTCTTTGAGAAAAGGTTGAAAACAGTCCTATCTATATGGATGCGGTACATCTCGATCAGGTCAAATACAAAAGACTTCTTATTATAGTCGTCTGTGTGGTTAAAACCGATATAAGGATCAAGCCCTGCTATAATGCACGCTTTTTCCACTTTCGAATACAGAATCCCATACCCGTAATTCAAAAGGCAGTTAAACTCATCCTTTGCAGGGTTCCGGCTTCTGCCATTGAATTTCCATTTGTCAGGCAAAAGGAAACTCAAAGCCGCAAAATAATTTCTGGAAGCCATCCCTTCAAGCCCCATAATTTTCCCGCGCATCTCATCAAGAGTTCCTTCAAGCGCTTCAAGCTGTGCCTTCGTTTCTATCATTGCAGCAATATAATCATCGAGTTCATCTTTCTGCTCGGGTCTGTTCTTTTTTAGGTCTTTCAAGAAAAGAATCTGGTTCTCGATTTTCTGCTCAACCCACCCTTTTGCAAGCCTGAACCCTTCCTGCCCTTCCGAAATCTCAAGCTGTCTTCTCCTTATAAAGGTTGTGCTTCCCAGCTTTGAATGCCAAACCCGCCCGTAAGGGTTCCCGAAGTTATCCAGAAAAACGATATCGATATTATTTTCCACTGCAAATTTGATGGCATCAGTGGTAATGGTTGCAGAAGTTGTAATGAGGATGCTATCCACTTTCTTTTCTGAGACTTCAAAGACTTTGTCTTCGTTTTTGACAAGGAAACAGTTATTCTGCTTTTTCAAGAAAGAGCCGTGAGAATTGATTACAAGCTGCATCTTTTCACCGTCCCGAAACCGCGGGAAACAGATTTTCCAAGGCCAAAATAGTCTGGAATGAGGAAATTCGTGATAAAAGAGCCTTTAAATACAATAATTTCATTTCCTTTAAGGTTTGAACGGCAAGATTTAAGCTCAGTATGGCACTTGATCTTTTCAGGCACTTGATAACCGAGGGATTTGGACATGGAGAGGATATTTCCAATCAAATTTTTATTTAGCAATTCTGCTCTCTGTTCTTTATCAAAGGAAAGATATTTCCTAAAATTTTCCTGATTAAGTGCAAACCATGGCGTTATAAACTCATATTTGATGAGCTTCTCTGAGATGCCGAAATCTTCCTTTTTGTAAGTAATCCCTCGTTCAACTATCTCATATTCATTACCATTGAGGTTGATCTTTTCATATTCATCATATATTTCCTTCAATACCTCTGCACCCTCATTAATTCCAACAATAATAGGCTTCCCATCTATCATTTTGTACTGGACCATTGGATACCGATAAATGAGTTTATCAGTGTCGTGCTGGTGTAGGAGATTATATTCATTGAATCTATTAGCAAAAAATCCCCTGAGCTGAGCGCCAGATTCCTTTATGGGACAAGTGGAAGTGAGTGTTAAAGTGAAAACGAGAAGATTCATATTATCAAACTCGAAATTTCATTATCATTTTTAAATTGCGCACCGATTTCGAAATCATAATCAATTTCACAAAAAGTAATTCCCCTAATTTCTTGTTTGTTTTTTAATACGTACCAGTAAGGCACCTTGATTTCGAACAAACGGCGCTTTGAGGGGGGAAGTCTCAGGGCTTCATCTCTGAAAACAAGTGGAATTACAGGAATCTGTAGGTAATCCATTTTTCTTGTAACTTCATTATTATCTTCTCTGTTTGGATTATCGAAGACTCCAGATAGTCTCTCTTGTGTTTTTTCATATTGTGTACTAGAATCAATAAAGTTCTTTGAATCTTCAATTTTAATCTTAGAGTAAACATTATCAACTATTCGTATAAGATCAGCCTCTGTTAAATTCTCAGGGGAGCTTTCAAAAGATTGAAAAGAGCTTGTCAATAGTCCAGTTGAATCTGGATCGTAAATCCTTTTTGAGACGTCTGATGCTTTAAAAATGAATATGTGGGTATCTGTTTTTTTTCGTCTTCTATTCACTCTTCCAGCTCTTTGGACAATTGCATCCGGAGGGGCACATTCACAGAACATGACATCAAAATCTATATCTAACGACACTTCAACAACTTGTGTAGCAATTAGGAGTTTACTCTCTTCAATGAAGCTTTCTTTTTTTATTCTATCTTCCAATGTAAATTTAGAGTGGTAACAAACAGGATTTAAATAACTTAATTTCTCATACAATTCCTGGCATTTTGCAACATTATTAACAACTACCAGTGTTTTTTTACCATCATACACTGATTGTTCGATATCTGAAATTGCATCGTCAATATACTTGTCATATGTAGTATACTTATTTCTGCATGAATTTAACAAAAAATTGTCTTTTATCACTTCTACAGAAGGAAATGCCTTTGATAAAAGATTTGTAAGATAGGCAGGCATAGTTGCACTCATGAGCATGAATCTAGCTCCGAGCCTCGAAAAATGTTCAATCGATTTTATAACGAGACCCAATGTCCAAGAGTCGTATGAATGTATTTCATCAATTATTATAACGGCGTTAGCTGCATTCGCTTCAATGAGTGTCCATTTTCCATGATTGAATCCTGTTACCAGCAATTGATCAATTGTAGCTACAGTCACAGGCTTTATAAAGGATTTATCAAACAGTACACTTCTTTCTATTGGATTATCCTCTTCTTCCTGGAACATAAAAGAAGCTGTAGAATGTGTTAGCCCTACATTTCCCTTTCCAAAATAATCTTCAAGACGTAAAAAAATACTATTTGCTGTAACCATTGTTGGCAACAAATAGATTAATTTACCCCCGCCCATATCCTCTAAATTATTTAATGCCCATAAGAGCGATGCTTCAGTTTTCCCACTGCCAGTAGGTGCAATTGCAATTACGTGACCTAATGTGCTGGCACACTCTTTTTGAAATTCTGTCAAACCGGTGAAATTGATGTTCTTCAGTTTACACCTTTTTTCAATTTCAGAAACCAGTTCTATAGATTTAGTTTGCAAACTATAATTGACATCTGAATCTGAAGAACCATACCAATCTGAATAGTGCAAGATAGCTTTTAAAAGCAGGTAAGTTGGCCTAATTGCCTCACGACTACTTTCTTCTTGGAAAATTTTGGCAACAAAATTATTCAAAAATTTACTTGCAGTTTTGTATGGATCTATATTCTTCATGCTCAATTTAAAAAGAGAATCTGGGAAATCATAGCCTTCTTTTTCAAAAATTTGTTTTGCCAAAAGCAATGCCTGGTTTGCTCCATCATCAATTACAGATGGTATCTCATTTGTTCTTTCTTTTTCAAAAAAAGACATATTTGGATTGATTGCTTTATGGTGACCTAAAACAGCAAGAGCTTCAATTGGAAGTTTTCCAATCAATAACCCTTCCTTTTGCATTAAAGCAGCACTACCATAGACAGCATATATGAAAGATACAAGCTCATGCCTGTAATTTTCACTATAGTTAAAATGATTGCCTTTTTGTTTTGCAGCCATCATTTGCTGAAATATATCTGTACATTTTCCAATGTCATGTAGAACTACACTTAAAAGAGAACTCTTCAAAAAGCGACTTTCATCAAAATCAAATTCCTGACTAAACCTTTGAATCTGTTTCTTTTTTGCCTCAACTGTCTGTTTCCAGGCTCTATAAGAAGCATTAATATGTTCGTCATATAGTTGGTCAGGTTTAGCCCAAATAACGCAATTCATAACAACACAACATTTCTTCCATTTACAGTATATCCATCGATTTCTGTTTTCAATATAACAGGAGTACTTACAAAAGTGAATTTTTGACGTTCACCTACTCTTCTTTCATCCCCTTCAAAAATGAATCTTGTAGGCAAAAGAAATACTTGAGGCGTGTTTACTGTTTTAATTATTGGGAGTTGGCTAAAGTCTATGTCGTTCTTGTAGAGATTTGAGAGATCTCCAGGTAGAATTGTATACTCAAACTTTTTTAGTTTACATTTTTTCTCTTCAATAATCTCTCCAATCTTGCATGTTTTAAATAAATCATCACTGTTTCCAACAGTTAAAGGATATACAGGCGATAGAAATGCAGATCTTAAATGCTCTAATTTTCCAAGCTCATTGCATCCGAAATAAAATGTAAACAAGTTGTCATATAAATATTCTCGAACCAAAACACTATAATGTCTACGATTTTTAATATCGTCCTTAGTGTAGTTCTTCTCTTTACCCGTAAGTTTCCTATAATTCCATAGGTCTCGCATTAAACCTTTATTAAAGCCATAGACTCCTATTAGAATCTCATTTTCTTCTACAAATTTATGAACTGACTCTAAGGACAATCCCAGAGCTGCACCCATCATCCCAATTATTGTTGTTTTAGGGGGTAATGGGAGTGTTTTGTGAAATGTATGATTTTCTGGAGATCGAAAAGAAGCAGTTAATGATACCCCTTCCACTGAAAAGATAAACATAGTTATCACTGCTTATAATATTCATCGATCCATCTTGCCATCTCTTCAAATGCTTCCCCTATAGATTTTGCGTTCACGATATCATTAGCAAAAAATCCTTTTCTCATGCCAATAACCGAAGATATTATTTCAGGTTCATAATCTTTCAGAGTTTCCTCTATGATCGGAACATTAATTGTATTTCCTTCAAGTTTTACACTCTCAAGAAAAATAGGGTTTTTAGTACTTAACATAGCAGCAATCACAAACTTAGGAGCAATATCCGCAAGGAACCTACTTTGTCTGCCAGAAGCCCACAAATTTTTGATAGCTTTAAGTAAATCTTTAACCCTTGCCGCTTTCTCCTGGTTGTCAATGTACTCCCTAGATTCATCCTTTCCAACTCTGTCAAGTTCAATTAGTATAGTTCCCCTATAAAGACCGGAATGAATCTCTGTCTCAAAGATATTAGGGTCTCCTCCAGCTTTTACGCCCATGTAGTTTGTACCGAAATCTAAATCCCCTTGATATGGATTCAGTGCTATTAAAGGCGAAACTCTCACTACAGAAGTTCTCTTAGTAGATCCTCCCTTAGTATTTCCATCTCCACTCTCGGTTCCCATATATCCGAAAAGATCGTCATCAATGAATTTATCAGGCTCTTGTCGAGTAGTAGCAGCTCCCTTTGCTTGAGATGCAGCAACTCCTTCCGATAATTCTCTGCCTAATACCTCAAGCTGATTTCTCAATGCCCTTCTAATAGCTTGAGAAGATACGTAAGGATATTCTTCAACGCCTACAGATATTTTTTTGATATTAGACATATTATCTGCTTCTTTGTCCGATCCGTTCAGTGAAGCAAATGATACTGACGTTAAATACGTCAAAGTTAATGCTTTTGCAGATTTCATTCCTCTTTATTCCTCCATTATACATGTGAAATTAATTTTGACTTTTAGCATTAAATGTATTGAGTGCAGCAATCATACAAAACTGTTTAAATTCTTGGAAGTTATTCTCAAATTCTTGCCCCTTTCCATACAAGTCAGCAGTAACTAAAGCTCCATATTTGATCTGAATTCGATTGATTTCATTCAAGAAATCTTCTGGCTTTCTCGTTCTTCTTAACCTGAAAAGATCACCTTTCCCTTTGCGACCAGCAGTAGCAACACTAAACCCGATTGTTTTTCCCAAACTAACCGCCGTATCAATAATTTCCTGATCCACTTTATCATTACCCTCTTTCAATATTTTCTCATATTCAATAACAAAATCATGTATAGGCTTTATGTATCGTTTTTTTGACTTGTTGATATGAAATGCGTACTGCTCGATGAGTTCAAGTATGCTATTTTTCTTAAGAATACGCTCACAGACTTTGTTTCTTATCAGAGTCTTATTGTCATTTTTCTTTTGGTCATAATCGATAAGATTTTCCATTACTTCTTTTAAGTTGATTTTTTTCTTCTCTATTTTATCGAATAATCGGAACAAATAAACAGAATCGTTGAACGGCCAAATCATTTTTCCCATTTGAGTGTCCCCTAAAGCCCTAGTATTTATTATATAGAACTCAAGAGGAGCTTTCAAAATAAATACATCAAAAAGTTTTTCTAAATCAAGTTCAAATTCACTTCCATCAGTCGGCGTCTTGCGTAAAAATGTTAAATATAAAGAATACAAAAAAGAGAAAAATTGCTCAAACGGATGTTGGAAAAAAAATCCAAGATTATTTTTAAAATTTATTAATAGGTTTGGATCCTCGATTTTTTCTGCTTGAAAAGAATCATACACCTCACTCATTTTAATAGGACTTGAAGAATAGGGGAAATAAATATTGTAACTGTCATTATTGTACACGTAAAAACCATTTACTGGCACAAATTTCCCTAAGAAATCACATTTCCAACAAACTTTTTCAGGACTTCCACCGTTGGAATTAAAGGATAATACACCGGAAGAACCGGTAATCATGGGATATACAGTACCCCCAATTTCAGATAATGAATGAGAAGCTTCCCCACAAATGAAACATCTCCCTTTTTCTTTTCCCTTCTTTACTTTGATATCAACTTGAGGCCGAATTGCATTTGGCCCATCGATCAATAAGTTATTTGAAGAAATCTTTAGCCCCGTTTCAGAAAGAAAACTGTCAAATCTATCTTGTAAATGTGAATATTCAGGAGGAAGTACTTTTTTCTTAATCTTTTTCCCTGCTTCATTCACTTCAATAACATCATATTTGACCTGTTTTGCAGTCATTCTTGGTGGTTTATTAAAAATTAATCCAGCAATACCCATGGCTTTTACTTTTGGGAAACGTACAAATTTGTCTTCTTTTGAATCATAATAAAATCCTTCTTTCTTCTGCTTTTGCTTCTCAGTTGATTTATTGTAGTATTGATCTAAAAGTGACTTATAGGATTTATTAAATAGTGCAGTTAGATTATCTTCATTTCCCTTAAAGGTAAGTCCTTCGTCAGTGAGTCGCATTTCTACATCCAATTTTGAAGGATCCTCTTTTTCTGCTATTTTATATAAACCAAGTAATCCCGAATCCATCCAGAAATGACTAAGTTTAGGAAAAATAATTTCTAAAAAATCATCTTTATTTTTTTGATTTGTCATGGACATTACCTTCAAGTCAATTTTGCTTTTGTGCGCACTCTTTAGATAAACACAGTTATTGATATGACACAAATTTTATACATTTTAACAGTATATTACTTTTTAAAGTTCCTAACTACTTATATCTTTCTAAAATCTAAACCTCAGAACTAATTTATCCATTATATCATGTTCATTTGAGAATTGTCTTATACGTGTTAACCATAAACATGTACTATTCATATAATATATATTCTTTTTCAGTTTAGAGTTAAGTAGTTTAGATACGAAGTGAAATGTAAATATCTAATCCATAAGTAAAACATTTAACCCACCCCCGCAATAATAAGCATCTAATGTCAAAGCTTACACTTATCTCCACAATCTATTCCCTTGAACCTGTCATCATCTGTATAACACGGCTATCCCCTTCAAAAATAATATTGCTGTCAGAGGAAGGGGCGCCTGATAAGAAGGTGCAGTCTGAGGAAATGATTGAAAAAACGTTTAAAAACGCACTTGTGGTTGAGAAAAAGTACACATCTGTTTATGATACTGTGCGCGTGGCAAAAGATGTTGCTGAGCTGATTGAGCAGGAACATGCTGAGGCAACCAGGTAATTGTCAACGTGTCAGGCGGGCGGAAGCCGCAGGCTTTTGGAGCACTTTTCGGGGCGTATGCAAGGAATGATATGGTGCAGAGAGTTGTATATGTGACCGAAGAGGATAGTTTTATGATTGATTTTCCGGTGCTGAGTTTCAATCTGTCGGAAACAAAAAAATTGATACTCGAAGAGATCCAGAAAGGAGTATCCTCGGTTACCAAGATAGCTGCAACTGCCGGAATCTCGAAGGGCATGACTTACAACCACCTTCGGAAACTCAAAGCAATGGGTTACATAGCCGATGGGGAAAGCGGATACATTATAACCGATGCCGGAAGGATCGCTTCGATCTGATTTAGGAATACCCCACTCCCTCTGCCCACTTTCCAGGGTCTAAATCCATCTATTACTCCGGATAATCACAGGAACTACTTTCTTT
>ENA-OWOZ01002290-OWOZ01002290.1-bioreactor-metagenome-genome-assembly--contig:-NODE-2290-length-14709-cov-3.216443_pt1 | contig 14709 bp, 10 predicted proteins | sample MGYA00238140_ERZ651804 | MGnify/ENA primary metagenome ERZ651804 (study PRJEB26910, sample SAMN07631232) | bioreactor metagenome | isolation source: Switchgrass digestor | place: USA: Dartmouth... | reverse complement strand
AAAACGGCAGGCAGCTGCTTGATAAACCGGCTTCCTACAATTTATTCAGGGCGCCTACGGATAATGACACACACCGGGATAAATGGTATAAGCTGCATTTAGACAATCTTGCGGTAAAGCTGTATGAAATAGCTTGTGAAAAGGAGGACGGCTGTGTAAAGGTTAAAGCAGTGCTGTCCTTAAGCGGGCCGGTCTATGAACCTGCAGCAAGAATAAAGGTATGCTACGCCATAAACGGCAGCGGGGATATCATGATAAGTACGGATGCCAAGATCCACAAGGATTTGAAATACCTGCCCAGGTTTGGATTAAGGTTCTTCCTTCCGAAGGAATTCGAAAAGGTTAGTTATTACGGCTATGGGCCATACGAAAGCTATATTGACAAACATCAGGCAAGCTATGTTGGGCTGTTTGAGGCTAATGTTTCGGAGCTTCATGAGGATTACATAAGGCCTCAGGAAAACGGTTCACATTATGGCTGCGAATATATGAGCGTTTCAGACGGTGACCTGACAATCCGCATAACAAGCGGCAGGGATTTCTCATTCAACTGTTCCCATTATACACAAGAAGAACTGACGTCGAAAAGGCATAATTATGAGCTTGAAGAGAGCGGTCATACCATATTGTGCGTTGACTATATGATGTCTGGAGTAGGTTCCTCATCCTGCGGACCGGAGCTCTTGGAGAAGTACCGGCTGAGCGAAAAAGATATTCGATTTGACATCCTGATATCCGTGAATTAATATAATCTGCCAATTACTGTCCATAATACGATTGCTGATACAAAGACACCGCCGATTTTTTAGTAAATGAATGCTAATTTTTTCATTTTAAATAAGCAGATTAATTCCTATAATAAGACGCGAAGCGTATGGCTTAAATTATAATTGGACAGGAGGTACATATGGACAGGCAAAAGTATCTTGATGAGATCAATAATGTTATTAGCCGGGGAAGGTTTAAGGACGACTGGGAGTCCCTGAACGGTTACCAGGTACCCGAGTGGTACCGCAATGCGAAGTTCGGCATATTTATCCACTGGGGCGTATACTCTGTGCCCGCGTTCGCAAATGAGTGGTATCCAAGAAACATGTATATTCAGGGCACCCCGGAATTCGAGCATCACAGGAAAACCTACGGGGAACACAAGGACTTCGGGTACAAGGATTTTATACCGCTCTTTAAAGCTGAGAAGTTCAATCCTGACGAATGGGCTGATGTTTTTAAAGAAGCCGGTGCCCGCTACGTCATACCGGTAGCGGAGCATCACGACGGATTCCAGATGTACCGAAGCGAGTTGTCCCGTTTTAATGCTTATGAAATGGGGCCGAAGCGCGACATACTTGGGGAGCTTAAAAATGCCTTTGAGAAGAGGAATCTTGTATTCGGAGCTTCCTCACACCGCATTGAGCATGCATTCTTTATGTCCCACGGAAAGGAATTTGAAAGTGATATAAAGGAACCGCTGAGCCTGGGAGACTTTTACTGGCCTGCAATGCCGGAGCCGGAACTTCATGATATATATTCGCCGGCTCCGCCAAAGGAATTTTTAGACGACTGGCTGCTTCGCACCTGTGAGATAGTGGATCGTTATCAGCCGCGGATTGTATACTTCGATTGGTGGATCCAGCACCATTCCATGAAACCGTACCTAAAGAAATTTGCGGCATATTATTATAACCGGGCTGAAGAATGGGGGATACCGGCTACAATTAATTACAAGCATGATGCCTTCATGTTCGGCTCAGCCGTGGTTGATATTGAACGGGGACAGTTTGCGGATGTAAAACCGTTCTTCTGGCAGACGGACACTGCGGTGGCGAGAAATTCATGGTGCTATACGGAAAACAATGATTACAAGACCGCCAGGGAAATTATCTGCGACCTTGTTGATATAGTAAGCAAGAATGGAACTATGCTCTTGAACATCGGCCCGAAAGCGGACGGTACGATTCCTGACGAGGATAAGAAAATCCTGCTTGATATCGGCCGCTGGCTCAAGGTTAACGGTGAAGCCATCTATAATAGCAAGGTATGGAGAGTGGCACAGGAAGGCCCTACCAGTATAGAAGAGGGGCAGTTTACCGACGGGAAAACCAAGGTGTTTACTTCTGAGGATATCCGTTTTACCGTGAATGGCTCAAGCATTTATGCAACGGTGCTTAATTATCCTGAAGACGGCAGGGTCAATATAAAGTCCTTTGCTTACAGCAGGCCTTATTTTAGCGGGATTATCAAGGATATTTCAGTCCTGGGATTTGATGAAAAGCCTGTTTGGGAACGGAATGGAGAAGCATTAAGCATTTCAACCAAGAATGTAAAAAGCGACATGCCTGTGGTTTTCAAAATTACGCTTGAGTAATGATGTCAAGACGGCCCTTGACATCATTAGGCTTAATATAATTCTTAAATGTGTATTCGAAGGGAGAAATCATGGGGAAGATACTTATACTTGAGAATAAGCTGGTATTTGAGCGTAAGGATGAGCTAATGGTAATAGAGGCATATGGTGAGAATTGCCTGCGCTGCCGGATAACAAGAAATTCAAAAATATCTGATGAATCATGGACGCTCCTGCCGCCGAAGGCCGCGCCTGACTGTACGGTAAATGGTGACGAAAAGGAAGCAATTATTTCAAACGGCATGATATCGGCTAAAATCGAGGCGGGTAATTTTTGGTATGGTGGAGTTGTTACATATTTTAGAAAAGGGAAGCAGATTTTACGCACCAAATTTGAAGGAGATTATACCTCCAATTATGTCCACAGGGAGGGAGACCATTACCAGATCAAAGTAATCTTTAGTGCAAATGACGGTGAGCATTTTTACGGTTTAGGGCAGGAACAGGAGGATTTCTTTGACCGTAAAGGGACTACCTGTAATTTGCTGCATTATAACACGAAATCCGCCCTGCCTGTCATATATTCATCTCTTGGATACGGGTTTTTATGGAATAATCCGGCCCCGGGACGCTGTGAACTGACTAAAAACCATACCATGTGGGTGGCGGACAGCGCCTACCAGGCGGATTACCTTGTATATGCAGGAGAAACTCCGGCAGATGTAATGAAAATCTACTGTGATTTAACCGGTTACGCGCCGGAATTTCCGGAATGGGCGGCCGGCTTCTGGCAATCAAAGCTTCGTTATGAATCCCAGGAGGATGTACTGGCGGTTGCAAGAGAGTATAAGAAGCGGGGCATACCTTTGGATGTTATAGTGATAGATTTCTTCCATTGGACGGAGCAGGGAGAATGGAAATTCGACCCGAGATACTGGCCCGATCCGAAGGCTATGTTTGATGAGCTTGAAGAATTAGGCATTCATCCGATAGTTTCCGTATGGCCGACCATAAATCCAAAAAGTGAAAACTATCATGAAATGAGCGAGGGCAATATGCTTGTCCGTACAGAGAATGGCCAGTACGGCATATTTGAGTTCCACGGGCAGCAGACCTTTATTGATGTTATGAATCCTAAAACCGCGCGGTTTGTATGGGATAAGCTCAAGAATAATTATTATGACTATGGCGTTCGGAGTTTCTGGCTCGATGAGGCGGAGCCCGAGGTTCATCCGCAGCAATTTGCGAATCTTAAGTTTTATCTGGGAAACGGCGCTCAAACCGCACTGTTGTATCCATATTATTATGCTAAAATGATTTATGAAGGATTAAAGGAAGAAGGAGAAGACAAAATAGTATCCTTGATTCGTGCGGCATATCCCGGGATACAGAAATACGGGGCGGCAGTATGGAATGGAGACATTCTGTCGACTTTTGAGGCGTTAAGAATGAGTGTAAAATCCGGCCTGTCTATGGCAATGTGCGGTATTCCATGGTGGAACTCGGATATTGGCGGATTCCTGATGGGTGACACCGAGAGTGAGTATTTTAGAGAGCTAATAGTTCGATGGTTCCAGTTCGGGTTATTCAGTCCAATAATGAGATTGCATGGGTTACGGCAGAGACAGGAGAACTATAAATCGCGTCATCCGGGTATCATTGAGGAGAGCGGCGGAGACAATGAGATCTGGAGCTTCGGGGAGAGTAATTATCCAATACTTAAAAATTTAGTTGAGCTTAGAAGCAGAATGAAGCCTTATACGCTAAAATACATGGACATTGCGAGCAAGACAGGCAAACCCATAATGAGGCCCATGTTTTTTGATTATTACCAGGATGAGATTTGCTATACGCTTGATGACCAGTATATGTATGGGGAGGAAATACTGTTCGCTCCGATTGTTGAGCGCGGGCAGGAACAGCGCACGGTTTACCTTCCCGAAGGCAATTGGATAAATGTATTTGATAAAAAAACATATTCCGGCCAACAGACAATAACATGCAGCGCAAGGCTTCATGAGTTCATCGCATTTGTTAAAGAGGGAAGCGATGCTCTTCAGATATTTGACAACGTACTAAAATAACGCTGCTTTATCAGTTAGATAATGTATGCTGAATACTGCGTAATAATACTGTCGGGATAGAAAAGGGGATGAGTAATGGACAAGAACAAATTTGCGCCAACACCGCCGATGGGCTGGAACAGCTATGACTATTACGACACAACCGTTAATGAAGAGCAGGTCAAGGCAAACGCGGATTACATGGCGAAGCATTTGAAGGATTATGGCTGGGAGTATATTGTTGTCGATATCCAGTGGTATGCTCACGCTGCCGGAAGCCAAAGAGACAGGTATCAGTACATACCCTTCGGCAAAGTTGAAATAGACGAATACTCCAGGCTTCTTCCCTGTCCAGACCGTTTTCCGTCATCTGCAGGAGGCAGGGGATTCAAGCCGTTGGCCGATTATATCCACAGCCTCGGGCTTAAGTTCGGCATTCATATTATGAGGGGGATACCGAGGATAGCGGCACACAATCATATGAAAATCTACGGAACCGACCGCACCGCAAATGAAATCGCCGACCCGTCATCCATTTGTTTCTGGAACCCGGACATGTACGGTGTAAATCCCGCCGCAGAAGGAGCCCAGGAATACTATAACTCGATATTCAGGCTTTATGCCGACTGGGGTGTTGATTATATAAAATGTGACGACATATGCAGGCATGACATGCCGTCGGCCGAGCAGGAAACAATAATGATACACAAGGCGATACTTAACAGCGGGCGCCCTATGGTACTGAGCTTGTCACCCGGACCGGCACGAATAGAAAAAGCATGGCACTATGAGAAATACGCCAACATGTGGCGGATAACGGACGACTTCTGGGACCACTGGTCTCTCCTTCTTAATATGTTTGAAAGATGCGAGCTGTGGCAGAACCATGTATCCGGGGGATGCTACCCCGACTGCGATATGCTGCCTCTGGGATACATAGGCAAAGGCTTTAACGACGAGCGGTATACCAGGTTCACAAAGGACGAGCAGATAACCATGATGACCCTGTGGTGCATTTTCCGTTCGCCGCTTATGGTGGGAGCGGAGCTTACAAAGCTCGATGACTGGACCTTAAAACTGCTTACAAATAAAAAGGTGCTTCGGCTTATAAGCCGTTCCGCCGGGGCAAGACAGGTAATGCGGGATAAAAATCAGGCAGTGTGGCTGTCAAGGGACACGGAAAAGGATGTCCTGTACCTGGCACTGTTCAACTTAAGCGACAATGAACGTATGGTGGGCATATCATCATGCGAAATAGGCTTGGACACCTTTATGGGCCATACACTGGAAGAGCTCTGGACCGGTGAAATCATGCAGGGCAAGGAAGACACATTCAAAACAGCAATCCCGCCTCACGGAGCGAGATTATACGCAATTCAATAAAATTACAATAATTTATAATTATAATCAAATCATTGAAGCTATGTATGAAAATTTATATAAAGCCGTCCGGAAGAAGTCGGGGATATCGGGGGTTACCGTAATGCACCCTTGGAAGAACAGGTGGCTTTGGTTTGTTGTGTCACAGGCGGACATTAAATGTCCGGACGGTGACATTCAAACCAAAGCCTATATTTATAATGTTAAATAAATTTGATTTGTATCAATTTCTTTTTTTAGTTTCTTTGGTAGAATGGTATCTGGAAATACAACCAGTATATTTAAAATGGGGGATGAAAATGGCAGCCGGCAGGTATAATAAAGAATTAAAGAAAAATATAAAGATGCTGAAGCAATATGTGCCCATTTTGGACCGCGTTCATGGAAATCACCATCCGGAGTTTCATGATGTCCGCCGGGTGTTTGAAGAAATGATGCGAAAAATGGACGATGCAGGGAGCATTAAGCCTGAATTGGACAGTGAGTTTATGCAGCTTCGTGAGATTACCGGCAATTATACCGTACCGGAAGGGGTCTGTGAGACCTATGAAGCCGTGTACAGGATGCTGTCCGGGTTGGATGAGGCATATTATGATTCATAAGATAATGAAACATTGTTTTTATGTCACCACATATGAAAGAGGGACGATGCAATGCAGGGATTCGTTAAGCATATATTGATAAGAAAAAACCGTATTATGACGGCATGCGGCATGTTGACGGCGGCGGCATTTGTTATAAAATGGGCAACCGGAGACATGGTCATGTTTGAACGGATTTTAATCCTTTCTTCCGTACTTGGCGTTCTTCCCATAACCGTTCAGGCCGTCCGGGCCCTCAGGGTGAAGGTTGTCAGCATAGACGTGCTTGTCACAATCGCCGTTATTGGCGCGTTTATCATAGAAAGCTACGAGGAATCGGCTATCGTGACGTTTCTCTTCCTGTTTGGGGCGTACCTGGAACAGCGCACCCTTAATAAAACCAGGTCAGCCATAAAGACTCTGACGGAGATGGCTCCTGAAAGCGCCCTTAAGAAAACAGGCGGCGGTGATTTTATCGAGGTGGATGTGGACGAGGTTGATGTGGGAGATATCCTTCTTGTGAAAACCGGTGCCAAGGTTCCGGTTGACGGGACTGTGTTATCTGGGGAAGGGTATGTTAATGAAGCAAGCATAACGGGCGAACCGATTCCGGTGGAAAAGGGACAGGGCTCGAAGGTATATGCCGGTACCATTATGGAAAACGGTACGATTCAGATTGTTGCGGATCGTGTTGGTGAAGATACAACTTTCGGTAAAATTATTGAGCTGGTGGAGGAAGCCCAGGATTCAAAGTCGGAGGCGGAACGTTTTATTGACAGCTTCTCCAAATACTATACCCCGGCAGTGCTTGTGCTGGCCGCCGCTGTATGGCTGGTATCAAGGGATGTTGAGCTTGCAATAACAATTCTTGTCCTTGGCTGCCCCGGGGCATTGGTCATAGGTGTCCCCGTATCCAATGTGGCGGGTATAGGAAACGGCGCGAGGCATGGAATATTGTTAAAGGGCAGTGAGGTCATTCACAGTTTCAGCCGCGTTGATACCATGATATTTGATAAGACGGGAACCCTGACTATTGGGAAACCCGCAGTTATTGACACTGTGTACTATACAGAAGACAAGAATGAGGTTCTTGCCTATACTGCAAGTATAGAAAGAGAGTCGAACCATCCGCTGGCAAAAGCGGTTCTGGAGTATATAGGCGAAACGTCATTTTACCCTGTTGAAAGCACCGAAGTAGTCAAGGGGGCGGGAATAGTTGCGGAAGTATCCGGGCACAGGGTGGCGGTCGGCAATATTTCCCTGATGGAAAGGGAAAATATTAAGCCGGATTCCAAAATGCAAAACGACATTGAAAGGTTTTTGGAAAGTGGGTATTCGCTGGTTCTTGCTGCTGTTGACGGAAGACTTGCAGCTTTATTGGGAATAAGGGATCAGGTAAGGCCTGATGTCAAGAAGGAGCTTGACAGGCTGAAAAAGCTTGGAGTAAAGAATCTTGTGATGCTGTCCGGTGATAACCAAAAAACCGTGGAAGCAGCGGGACGAAATCTCGGGCTTACGCAAGCTTACGGCAATATGCTTCCCGAGGACAAGTCGTCATTTATACAGGAGCTGAAAGATCAAGGCCGAACCGTTGCTTTCGTAGGGGACGGGATTAATGACAGCCCGTCCCTGGCGACAGCCGATATAGGCATTGCGATGGGAAGCGGAACCGATGTGGCGATTGAGACCTCTGATGTGGTGCTTATGAACTCCGATTTAAGCCGGTTGTCACACGCACTGGGCTTATCAAAAGCCATTGTAAGGAACATGAGGCAGAACATCGTCATAGCAGTAGGAGTTGTAATCGTTCTTTTTGCCGGCGTGTTCTTCAGCGAATGGGTCGGCATGTCCGTGGGAATGCTGGTGCATGAAGCCAGTATACTGGCGGTTATACTCAACGGTATTAGACTTTTGTCTTTCAGCCCCGGAAAAAAGAGCAAACTTAGGTTATAATCAGGAAATGAAAGGAGATTGTTATTATGAAAAAGGCATCAATTCAACTTGAAGGTCTGGCATGCCCGTCATGTATGCAGAAGATTGAAAGAGCGGTAAAAAACCTTGATGGCGTGAGCAAGGAAACGGTTAAAGTATTGTTTAATTCAGGAAAAGTCAAGCTTGAATTTGACGAAGACATGGTGTCGGCAGAGCAGGTCGTGGATGCCATTGAGAGTATGGGTTATGAGGTCGTTGATACAATTGTGAAATGATTTTGAAATAGGCTTGTTTATGCAGCCCCGCATGATTTTGGCGGGGCTGTTGCTGTGTAAAAAAATGACATAAAAAATAATAATATCATAACTAATTATAATCATAAATGTACTATATTTTACTTTATGCATCAAATATATTAAATTAATAAACTATTTATGGGTTCATTATACTCATATTTATGGAAAGGGGAAAGGATAGGTTGGCTATGAAAAAGATAAAAGTATTTGGGTTTTTTATGGCTGCAGTAATGATTTTATCTATATTTAATACCGGGGTTTTCAAAACCGAAGCATTCGCAGCAGAAGACGGACTGGTGCTTCACTTAAAGTTTGATGGCGACCTTACGGATTCTTCAGGAGAAGGCAATGATGCCACCTGCAGTTATGGAAAAGTTACCTATGAAGACGGTGTTCATGGCCAGTCGGCGGTGTTTAACGGAAAGAGTTACCTTGAAATAGCTGACAGCGACAGCCTTGACCTGGCAAAGCTTACAATATCATTATGGGTTTATAAAGAGGCTCATATAAATGAATATGATCGGGTGCCTTATGTATATAAGGAAAAGGACGAGGATCACTGGCAGATTCCTTACAGGCTGTACCAGTTTGGAGATAATATCCCTATATTATTCATGCATGGGGATAATACCAACCTTGACTGTTATGAGCTGAGAGGTGAGCCAACCGATATCAGGAAATGGTTCCTGCTTACTGTAACTTATGATGGAAAGGAAGCAAGAATGTATGAAAACGGCGTTCTGTTAAGGAAAGAAAATATCACAGGGGCGCCTTCAGCAACATTGGGAAACCTGTATATAGGATTGGACAGTGACGGCAATATTTGCTTTGAAGGCAAGATGGATGATTTCAGAATATATAACCGTGCATTATCCGCCAAGGAGGTAACCGCCCTGTATGAAGCAGGGGTGGAAGAAAGCCCTGATCTTTTCACCCAGCAAAACGCATTGATTGCGCATTACAAGTTCAATGGCAATTTGAAGGATGCGTCGGAATTTGGAAATAATGCTAAACTATCAGCCGGCAAGATAACATATATAGAAGGAGTGAACGGCAAAGCCGCTAAATTCAGCAAAGGAACTTACCTGGAGGTTGACGATAACACCATACTTGATTTTGACGAAGGATTTTCAATGACAGTATGGGTTAAAATCACGGCTGACGATATAATGACCATTCTTAACAGACCCGGTGTCAGTACATCGGGTGATCCCGATGATTCCAATTATCGTGTTAATATTTGTGGTGGTTACATTCATTTTGAATATACACCTTTTGGCTATCAGACCGGATTACTCAGGCACGCGTATTTTCCGGAAGCCAGTATAAAAAACAAGTGGGTGCATATAGGCATTACTTATGATACCAAGGAAGTCTGCCTGTACTTCAACGGCAAGGCGGTTGTAAAAGAAAAGGTAAGCGATTATAAAGGTGTTCATATGGCCCATGGCATAGGAGACCTGATGATAGGTTCCAATGGAGAATTCTTCTTTACAGGCGCCATGGACGAACTGAAGATATACAACTACAAGCTGACCGCCAAGGAAGTGGAAGCCGATTACAAGGCTGTGGACAGCCTGTCCATAAGCAAGGATAATTCAAGTAAAATAACGTCATTAAAGAAGGGAAACACCGTAACGTTAAAGGTTACAAGGAAATATGTCGAAACCGGAAAGAGTTCGACCATTACCAAGGACTTAACCTTTAAGACATCCAACAGCAAGGTGTTTACTGTATCCAGCAAAGGCGTTATAAAAGCCGTAGGCAAAGGAACGGCTACATTGACGATAACCCATGGAGGAATAAGCAAAACCTACAAGGTTACGGTAAAATAAATCAATATTATAATCTGGAGACTCTTATACCAGTTGCAGCGCCGGTTTATATATTGCAAAAGGAATATTTACATGGTTAACCCATATAAATATTCCTTTTCTCTGTTACAGCCTTATAAATATCTGCAGAAATCCATATTGTATTCTGCTACATGAATATATTCAATATCAACAGTTCGGCAAAACCGACCACCCAGGCTATGGTTGTAGATATGGACCACACCCGGATCTGCTCCTTGGTTTCGGTTATTCCGCTTAACCGGTTTACGACCCAGTAGAAGCTGTCGTTAAAATATGAAAAGAACAGTGAGCCAATGCAGGCGGCAAAGGCACCCAGCAGCATGTTCCCCCCTGCGGCTTCCACTATCGGGGCGGTGATACCTGCGGAGGTAATCATGGCTACCGTACCGGAACCCTGTACGAAGCGGACCAGGGTGGCTATGATAAACGGCAGGATTATGATGGGAAGCGATGTGGCAGCCATTCCTTTCGCAATATAATCACCGACTCCCGCCGATTTTATTACTTGGCCCAGGGCACCGCCTCCGCCTGTTACAAATATTATAATACCGGCGGATTTCATGCTGTCCTCAAGTTCATTTATAACATCTTTCCTGCTCCTGTGTGTTGTAAGTGTGTAAATCGATATCAGCAGGCCTATGGCAACCGCAATAACCGGTTCTCCAAGGAAAATGAGGGCTTTATAAAAGCCTTCCGTTAAGCCCAAAGCTTTTAAGGTTGTATTGAGCAATATCAGGATTATTGGAAATATCAAAGGGAGGAATGACAAAAACGCCGATGGCATCTTATGCCTTTCATCAAGCTGTTCATCATAAGAAGGCTTCTGATAACCCGGTCTTACCCATGTGTCCTGTTCTTCTCCGGGAAGTTGATATATCTTCCTGTTCATGTATTTTGCATACAAGGTGACTGCGACAGTCATTGGGATGGCTAAGAGGATACCTATTAATATAAATTGGCCGACATCCACACCGAAGGTACCCGCGACACCCAATGGGCCGGGAGTCGGAGGGATAAGCGAATGGGTGATGACAAGACCGCCGGCAAGTGAAATAGCAAGTGCTACTATTGATTTTTTAGTTTTACGGGAAAGCGCCTTTGCCAGAGGGGACAGGATGACGAATCCGGAATCGCAGAATATCGGTATTGATACCAGGAATCCTGTAATGGAAAGTGCCCATTCTTCCCGGCCTTTGCCAAACAGCCTGAGAAAGGTCCGCGCCATCCTTTCAGCCGCGCCTGACAGCTCGAGCATTTTTCCCATCATAACACCAAAGCCTATAATAATACCAATGCTTCCTAGGGTGTTGCCGAAACCGGTGGTGATTGCGCTGACAGTGGCCGACGGTTCGAGCCCTCCCACAAGCCCTACGATTACGGCAGAAATTATTAATGCCAAAAATACATGAATCTTTGTTCTTAGTATCATGAAAATAAGTGCAAGTATTCCGACACCTAATCCAATAAGCATTTGCGAACCTGATACGTTTTCCATATTCCGTCGTTTGATGTATTTAGCAGCTAATACATCATTGCTCTCCTTTCCTTCAAGTTTGTTTTTGATTAGTAAAATACGGTGAGTATTTGGCGGCTATAAGAATGGCTTCCGCCATGCTTACTTCGCTGGCAATGCCTTTTCCTGCTATGTCCATCGCGGTTCCATGGTCGACCGAGGTACGGAGAATAGGCATGCCGCCCGTGATGGATATGGTCCTTTCAAAATCCAATGTTTTTGTGGCAATATGGCCCTGGTCATGATATAAGGACAGCACGCTGTTGAAGCGGCCCTTAAGAGCCAGGTGGAATACCGAGTCGGCGCCGATGGGGCCGGCAACATCGTATCCTTCCGCACGCAGTTCTTCAACAGCCGGGATTATGTGATTCACTTCCTCGTCACCGAACAGGCCGTGTTCGCCGCTGTGGGGATTCAGGCCTGCAACGGCCATTGTGCCATCCTGTACTCCAAGGGTTTTCAGTACCTCCTTGCATCTTTTCACATAATCCTTGATTCTCTCTTTTGTAACCATGTCACAGGCTTTTCTTAAGGATACATGACGGGTGAGAAAGAACACTCTCAAACCACGGACTTCGAACATGGTCAGAGGATCTTTTGTACCGGTCAGTTCGCCAAATATCTCGGTATGACCAATGAAATTAATATTTCCGGCCTTCAAGGCTTCCTTGTTAATCGGAGCGGTAGCTACGGCATCCACTTCGCCGGATTTGGCAAGCTCAATGCTTTTTTCAATATATTCATAAGCCGCCTTGCCGCACATGCCGCTGATTTCACCAATTCTAAATTCATTCATATCAACATTGTCCAAATCAATCAAATTCAGGACATTTTCTTCATACATGCCCTCATCCGGATTTTGGACAATATTCAGTTTCAACGGAGACTTTGTAAAAGCCATCGCATCCTCAATAACCTTTCTGTCCCCTATTATGATGCAGCGGGCCTTTTTAAAAACTTCTTTATCTGCAGCTGCCTTAACTGCAATTTCCGGTCCTATTCCTGCCGGATCGCCGATCGGTACGGCTATTAATGGTTTCATATCGGACACCTTCCCTTTTGTATTTTTATTATTTGTAGTTTTTCCAATTAATATTTATATTGTATATCTTTTTCTTGCATATTTACAATTTATATAAATAATTTTTCCTTCAGGTAATGGATGCACCTGCTTAATGCGTCCTTGTCTCCGGCCATACCGCCCTTTGTAACAATCTTCAGCCCGTCGAATTCACCGCCGATAAATTCTCCATAGGAAGCAAGAGGCACCACCTCGTCCAGGAGCCGTATACCGCAGGTCTGAAATCTTTTGCTTACGGCAACGGTAATATCACCGCCGCTGGTGTAAAGGCCTTTAAAATCGGGATTCCCGGTTAATATACGGTGTGTGATTTCAGCCATGGAATTGTTGATGAAATTGCTTATATCCTCCGCCGCAAGGTTATAATGAATTGCATAGCTGTCCAAGTCCAGCCTGTTCTCCGGCATGATGCCGTTTCCAATAACGGTGCATACTTCATTATTTTGGCATTTGCCAAGTATTTCGTCCACAACCCGGTTTATTTCCGTTTGTCTTCTTTCCGCGCTTTCAACAAGCTCCCTTGTATCCACGAACACATTCAGGACCTCCTGGGACAGGAACAATTCGTCCACCTGCAGTCTTGCCACCTCGTTAACGCTGCCGATTACCGCAAGGATTTTGTTCCTGCTTTTTAACGCATTGGGGGTAATAAGCTTTCTTGATACGGTTGCGGTGAATGTGCCGGGGTCAACCGCAACAAAACGGACGCCGCTGTCAATTACTCCGCTTGCTATGACATCCAGATCATCCCTGGATATGCAGTCGAAGATAATTATCCTGACACCTTCCCGTTTATATTCATTTATTTTTTTTGAGATATGGTCCTTTCCCCTCATAATGTCACCGATAAACAGGGATGTGACCGGGTATTTCGTCTGATTTTCAAATATTTCCCTGACGGAGGAGGTTTTGACCGGGTTTTTGGGGTCTGCGGCAGCCGCCGTCTTATGAAGCGGAACGGCATTGACCAGCATGTATCCTCCGGATACAATGCGGTTGGCCTCGGGGAAGCATGGTGCCGCTATTGCGATATAATCGTCTCCCAGTGCGTCCAAAATGGCATCGGTTTCGATTCCTACATTGCCTCTTAACGTACTATCGATGCGCTTGGAATACACCAGGACATCATCACTCTTAAGAAGCATTGCCACATTATGGACGCGGTTATATGCTACGGACGGGTCCACCGCACGGCTTTCGGTCGGGTATATTATGCAGTTGCTTTCAGACAGCAGCTTTAGGTCCAGCCTTTCCGAGTTCAGTACGGTATATGCGCTGAAGTTTGATTTTCTAAGCAAAACACCGGTTGCATTGGCACCGGTTAGGTCATCTGCGATTACCACACATTGTGCCATATTATAATTCTCCTATAAGTTCATTAATGCTATGATTCATTTTTTCCAATTCCTTATAAATAAATACCCTGCAGGCAGGATCTTTATAATTTTTAACTTATTAGAGGAGTTGCCCGGGGGATTCTCTTTTTCAAGATTTGTAAATACAATGCATGTCTCGAAAAGAAATAGATATATTATCATTTATCTTTTATTATAGAAAATAAAAGAGTAAGAAATAGAACTGTAACAGATTAAGCTTAAGCAACCATGAATAAATAATAAATTTGGAAAGGAGGACGGAAATGCATGATGTAGAGCAGACAATA
>ENA-OWOZ01002289-OWOZ01002289.1-bioreactor-metagenome-genome-assembly--contig:-NODE-2289-length-14710-cov-9.037928_pt1 | contig 14710 bp, 13 predicted proteins | sample MGYA00238140_ERZ651804 | MGnify/ENA primary metagenome ERZ651804 (study PRJEB26910, sample SAMN07631232) | bioreactor metagenome | isolation source: Switchgrass digestor | place: USA: Dartmouth... | reverse complement strand
AAGTTCTGGGGATTAGGTTCAGACGGTACGGTCGGAGCTAATAAAAGTGCTATAAAGATTATCGGTGACAATACTGATATGTATGTGCAAGGGTATTTTTCATATGACAGCAAGAAATCAGGAGGTACTACAGTTTCCCATCTGAGATTTGGCCCAAAACCGATAAGGTCACCATATCTGGTTTATAATGCAGATTATATTGCCTGCCATAATAAAGCATTTATTTATAATTATGACATATTAAAGGGATTAAAGAAAAACGGAACATTTGTGCTAAACTGCCCATGGAAGGAAGAAGAGCTGGATGAGCATTTGCCGGCAGCTTTAAAGAGGAGCATAGCAAATAATAATATTAATTTTTACATTATAGATGCTGTTTCCATTGCTTCAGAAATAGGGCTTGGTAACAGAATTAACATGGTAATGCAGGCGGCATTTTTCAAATTGGCAAATATCATTCCGGTAGATGATGCTGTTAATTATTTGAAAGATTCTATAGAAAAGACCTATGGAAAGAAAGGCCGGAATATAGTTGAAATGAACTTCATGGCTGTTGACAGAGGTATAAATGCATTGCATAAGGTAAATGTTCCTGATTCATGGAAGAATGTGCCTGATGAAAATTTACCCGTTAAAGATGAGCCTGAATTTGTTAAAAACATACAGAGAAAGATGGAGAGGCATGAGGGAGATGAATTGCCGGTCAGTGCCTTTATAGGCATGGAGGATGGTTCATATCCGCTTGGAACTACAGCCTATGAAAAGAGAGGAATTGCTGTAATGCTGCCTGAATGGCAGATTGAAAAATGCATACAATGCGGACAGTGTTCGTATATATGCCCCCATGCCACAATCAGGCCCTTCTTATTGGATGAGGAGGAGGTTAAAAGGGCGCCCGATACCTTCAAAACCAAGACAGCTACAGGTAAAGGCCTGAATCATCTGCAATTTCGCATACAGATATCACCCCTTGATTGTACGGGCTGCGGAAATTGCGCTGATGTATGCCCCGCTCCGGGCAAAGCTCTTATAATGCAACCTGCCGAACAGGAAATTGAAAGAGAATCGGAAAACTGGGAATTTGCCATGACGATTACTGCGAAGGATGATCTGGTTGATAAAAATACGTTAAGGGGCAGCCAGTTTGCAAGGCCCCTTCTGGAGTTCAACGGTGCATGCCCCGGCTGCGGTGAAACGCCGTATATTAAGCTTTTAACCCAGCTTTTTGGTGACAGAATGATGATTGCCAATGCTACAGGCTGTTCATCAATATGGGCGGCAAGCTCTCCTTCCATTGCATACTCTACAAATGCGGAAGGAAAAGGCCCGGCATGGGGAAATTCGCTGTTTGAAGATAACGCTGAGTACGGTTATGGAATGTACCTGGGTGTGAAGCAGATACGAGAAAAAATAGCCGATCTTATGAGGGAAGCTTTGAAATCGGATGTAGACCAAAAGGTAAAGGACGCGTTCGCTAAATGGCTTGAACTAAAAGACGACGGTGAAGGTTCAAAGGAAGCCACAAAATATATTTTTGAAGCTCTTAAGGATTATGACTATAAAGGAAACCCCTTAATTGAAGAGATAATGGATAAGAAAGATTATCTTATTAAGAAGTCTTTCTGGATAATTGGCGGAGACGGATGGGCATATGATATCGGTTATGGTGGTGTGGACCATGTGCTGTCTACAGGTGATGACGTAAATCTGTTTGTAATGGATACGGAGATTTATTCAAATACAGGAGGGCAGGCATCAAAGTCTACGCCAACTGCAGCAGTTGCCAAGTTTGCGGCGGCAGGCAAAAAGGTGCGAAAAAAAGACCTGGGGCTTATGGCGATGAGTTATGGTTATGTATATGTAGCCCAGATAGCTATGGGTGCAAATATGAATCAGACGTTAAAGGCAATTGCAGAAGCTGAAAGCTATAAAGGCCCGTCATTGATTATTGCTTATGCTCCATGTATAAGCCATGGTATCAAGACCGGCATGGGAACAAGCATTTTACAGGAAAAACGGGCTGTCGAAGCGGGCTACTGGCATCTGTACAGATATAACCCGATGCTTAAGGAACAGGGTAAAAACCCGTTTATTCTTGAATCGAAAGAGCCTTCCATGCCCTTTAAGGAATTTATTACCGGTGAAGTGCGCTACTCGCAGCTTAAAAATGTTTTCCCGGATATTGCCAATGATATGTACGATGCAGCTGAAGTGCACGCTAAAGAACGCTATGAGACATATAAGAGGCTTGCAGAGCAGAAATATTGATATTAAAATCTCTCTGTCAGATGCTGTAATAAGCAGGAGAATAATATCATTCATCTCACATATGCAATATAACTGTAAAAACTATAATGATACCAGAAATTAAGACAGACAGAACAGCAAAAATAAGTTAGAATATGACTATGGAAAAGAGAAGAAATTTCACACCTGAACAAAAAGCGAAAATAGTAATTGAAGTCTTAAGGGAAGAAAGAACGCTGAATGAGATTGCTGCTGAATATGGAATACATCCGAACCTGTTAAGTCGATGGAAGACAGAATTCATAAATAATGCAGGCAGAGTATTCAGCAAGGAAACTGATGAAATAGAGAAGGTCAAACAGTCGTATGAAAAGGAGAAGGACGAACTGCTTAAGCAAATTGGACAACTTTCATATGAGGTTGCCTGGCTTAAAAAAAAATCTGGCCGACTCTAAGTCCCGTGAAGACCGCATGAAGATGATTGACAGAGAAGAAAAGAAACTGAGCATCACAAAGCAAGCCGAACTGTTGGGAATTAACCGTACAAGCCTTTACTACAAGCCGGTTCCAGTAAATGATGAGGAATACCTGATTAAGCGTATTATTGATGAGATTTACACGGCTCATCCGGAGTATGGCTACCGCAGGATGACGAATATCCTGAACCGGGATTATCACATTCATATCAATCGAAAGCGAACCCGGCGTTACATGAGGGAAATGGGGATCCATGGTTTCTGTCCTGGACCTAATCTTAGCAAACGTCTGCATGGCAAGTATTTGTATCCGTATTTGCTGAGAGGCTTGAATATTGATCATCCAAACCAGGTATGGTCTATAGACATAACATACTGCCGGATGAAACGTGGTTTTATGTACATGGTAGCCATTATAGACTGGTATTCCCGGTATATTGTTGGATTTGAGTTATCAAATACTTTGGAAAGGACATTTGTATTAGAGGCAATAAAAAAGGCGATCAAACGGTACGGGAAACCTGAAATTATGAACAGTGACCAAGGTTCACAGTTTACCAGTGATGATTACATAAACTTACTAAAAAGTAACAATATAAAAATTTCAATGGATGGGAAAGGAAGAGCACTGGATAACCAAAGGATAGAGCGCTTCTTTCGATCTTACAAGTGGGAAAAGCTTTATCTTGAGGATTGCGAAACAGGGCACCAACTCCGGCAGATTACCAGGGATTATGTTGAATATTATAACAACCGGAGACCTCATCAGTCGTTAGACTACAAAACGCCAGCAGAGTATTATTTCGGGGTTTACAAACAGTTTCAGGCAGTCGTATAAAACCTTGGGGCTCTGCCCCAAACCCCGTCCTCGCCGGAAGGCAGCCGGTCTGTCATGACAGACCGGAAAGAAAAATGATGTATGTGTATTGGATGTCAAGGGTCAAGATGAACTCGCTTACGCTCGCCCTTGACATCCTCAGACATAGTAAATAAATGTAAAATATAGAAATTTAAAGAAAGGAGAATCTAACTTAGAAAAGCTGAAAAATTGTCTTGACAATGGGGGGCATTATACATGACTTACATGGCTTCCATCAATGTCCTTGGCGTCAGTGCTTTTAATATCTGTATTGTTCACATGGAATTCATGCCGGATTTCTACATACTCATTGATATTTGAATCATCGGTGGGTCTTTCCGTTATGTCATAGTTCCAAATCCAAGAAGCTTTACTCTTAATAAACGGATTTTCATTTAAATTGTGCGGATTATACTTTTCCAATGCTTTCAACACCTTTCTCTTCTTAAGAGCATATTTTAGTTTTTTTATAAGAATACACTAATCTTATTAGTTGTTCAACATTATTTATTCTTTATTACAGTAATATCTATATACTCAGGGTTAAATAGAACATTAACAAATTTAAACACTCATATTGACATTGAAACATTTTTGTGGTAATCTGTTAATAGAAACGTTTCTTCAATACAATTTAAAGGTGGTCTGATGAAAACAACAACAATTAAGGATGTAGCAAAGGAAGCGGGGGTAAGTATTTCTGTAGTTTCATATGTTTTGAATAATAACCCTAATGTTTCCATATCTAAAGAAACTAGAAAAAAGTTCTTGATGCCGCTAAAAGACTTAATTATACACCAAACAGTATTGCCCGCAGCATGAGAACTAAAAAATCTATGATTATAGGATTAGCTACCTTCTGGGATGTATCAGATTCCGTCTTTACGGATATCCTGAAGGGAGTTGACAGCATTGCCGGAAAAAACGGTTATTCAGTTACATATTGTAATATAACTAATAGTTTTAACTCCAATAAAATCATAGAACTATACAACCAAAGGCAAATTGATGGTGTAATCCTTCTGCTGCATGTTGATCCGGCTAAAAGTTTTAATGAAATTGAATTCATAAATAATATTAAGTCCAGCAAAATTCCTGCTGTTGTAATTGATGGAAGCACTGAAGACCCGGATATGAGTTATGTGTACATTGATTACTACGGAACTACATATTCTGCAGTTAGCTATTTATATAAGCTTGGGCACAGGAGATTTTGCTATATGCTTCCTGATGAGCGTGAAATAAGCTGCAGGCAGGCTATTCAGAGAGTCAACGGATATAAAGATGCACTAAAAAGTCTCAATTTAATAGATTCGGGGCTGTATTTCAACAAAAATTCCGTACATGAAATAATAGAACTCATAAATTCTTCCAGTCCTGAAGACAGACCATCAGCTGTTGTTGTTAATAAAACGAGCTATGCTGCTTATCTTTTAAAAGCTTTTGCTGATCATGGAATAAAAATACCCGATGATATTTCGGTTATTGCTTGTAATGATCAGAATACTGCAGAATTTCTTACACCATCTTTAACTACAGTTAAAGTACCTACATATACAATCGGACAAAAAAGTGCAGACATTTTATTTGATATTCTGCAAGGCAAATCGTTAAATATTAAGCTAAAACTTCCAAATGAGGTGATTGAGCGCGATTCATGCAAGAACCTGCAAGTACAGTGATAATAAAATATGTTTGTGGAGTGATATATAAGCTTATTTTATGAACAAAACTTATTTTATCAAAATTTAGTACTGATTTTTAAGTTGTCAGTAAATTTTTTTAGCTGTTGCAGAAACGTTTCTATATTATTGATTTTTATACTTCATTTAAGTTGTGCTTTATATTTAGTTTCATTGATGATTAAATAGCTTAAAGCTATTATTAATAACATTAAATTTTGAATCCATTAATAGCATGAAATAGAAAGGGGATTATTATGATGAGTGAGTTCAAAAATGATCTAAAAAAATATGCAAAGTCTGTAGGTATTGATCTTATAGGGTTTGCATCAAAAGAAAGGTTTGAAGGTGTTGTACCTGAGGAAAATCCTTTTGCAATTTTTCCTGAGGGTAATACAGTAATTCTATTAGGTAAAAGAATTACCCGAGGTGCGCTAAGAGGTATTGAAGAAGGCACAAACTTTGGAGATTATTCAATGTTTGGCTCATCCTGGCTTGATGATAACTTCAATTCATTAATGTGCTACGAAGTTACAAGATATCTTGAAGACAGAGGATATGAGGCAGTGCCTGTATTCCCCAATCCTCCTGAATCAAAGGGCATGGGTAAATCTGTTAGAGAAGGTAACCCTGCTCCAAATGTTACTCCCGATTTCCAATATGCTGCTGTTGCCTGTGGTCTTGGAGAAATCGGCTATTGCGGAGAAGTACTTACCCCGGAATTTGGTCCAAGACAAAGATGGCAAATGGTAATAACCGACGCTGAAATAGAAGAAGATCCACTTCTTGAGAACAGCATTTGTACTTATTGCGAGAAATGCGCAAAGGTATGCCCCCTTGGAGCAATAACCGGAAGTGGCGAAATTGAAATCTGCGGTAAGAGAATGAAGGTTGGAAATATTGACTATAATCTCTGTAAAAAGTGCAAAAACGGTGCTTTTCCAAACAGACTGCATAGAAACGGAAAACCTGACAGGCTGGCTGCTCTTTGTGTAAGGACTTGCGTTCACGAGCTGGATAACCAGAAAAAGATTAAAAACACGTTTGAAAAACCTTTTAGAAAAAGAGATGCCTGGGCTATAGATATATATGATAAAAGTAAATACATTAAAGTAGATTGATCTGGCAAAGGAGGTGCTATTTTATGAAACTTACTTCCGAAATGATTAAAGAGAAAGCAAAGGAGCTAGGGATAGATGTCGTTGGTATAGGCAGCATTGATAGATATGAAAATGCACCGCCACTTATGAATCCCAAGACATATTTTCCTGAAGCAAAATCGGTAATAGTAATCGGCATGAGAATTCCAAGAGGCTCATATAGAGGCATAGAAGAAGGTACTCACTGGCACAATTATTCATTTTATGCATATAACAGACTGAACACTATATTCAGGCCGCGTCTCACCTATGAACTTGCATGTTTTATAGAAGATCACGGTTGGGAAGCTGTGCCTCATTACCCTGCAGTTCCTGAAAGATCTCCTGGTCATGCTCCTGTTGCTCCAGGGAAAGTTCCTCATGATGTAGTCTGCAGCGTAAGACTTTTAGGTGTAGGTGCAGGAGTTGGTGAAATGGGGCATTCAAAAGTATTCCTGACTAAAAAATTCGGACCTCGGGTGAGACTGGGCTCCATATTTACTGATGCAGAACTTGAGCCTGACCCCATTATTGAACCGGGAACTATATGCAATAAATGCGGAAGATGTGTAAAAGATTGTCCCGGAAATGCTATTCCTCCGGTAAATGACGAAGATAAAAAAATTACAGTAGAAATTGGCGGCAAAAAGATTTCATGGGGAGATGTACATATGGGAAGATGTACATTAACTCATCATGGATTGAACAATACTATCTCTCCATTTCTTAAAAAAGATTTCCCAAACCTCGAGTTTGATGTGGCAAATTCGGATATTACCGAAGAAGAAGCTTACAGGTTAACATATCCTCTTGGACTGGGAACATGGACAAACAATTTTTATGAGGATAATGGAGGAAGTGTTATTAAATATTACAAATATATACTAAACCATTGCGGCTATTTCGCATTATGCGGAGCTAAAGGATGCATAAGAGCTTGCATGGATTCCCTGGAAAGATCCGGAAGAATTGAAAATACATTTAAAAACAAGTTTTATCGAAAAAAATCCTGGAATATACCTGTAGAGAGAGAAGGCGAAAAAATAGGAGTTATCAATCCCTTCAGAGAAGAAGCTCTTGATAAGCTATATCCTTCTATTAGAAAAGGTGAACAGGAAAAAAGCAAGTTTAAATAAATTTATTATATGGGGTCAGGCTTGAATTATTCACTTATAAAATACCCAACACATGGGGTTAGGTTTGAACTATTCACTTATAAAATAAGGAGATAAGGACCTCGAAAAGCGAAAAGGAACTGTACCTTAAATCTAAAATCGAAGCTGTTCCTAGTTTAAAATTGAGAGACTGTCCAAAATTTTGTGTATGGATGAATAATGAAGCTCCTTTCTGGTCAAAATTAACAACATAAAATCAGAAAGGAGCGTTTTATTATGGGTGTTCTACCAAAAGAATTGGTAAGAGAAATAATCAAGGAAAACAATTTTCAAACTCCTCAAGAAATTATGAAATTCTTGAAGGACTCCTTTAAGGATATCCTTCAAGAAATGCTGGAGGCAGAAATGGATGTACACCTTGGTTACTCTAAAGGCGAAAAACCGCCTGCGAACTCTGATAATACCAGAAATGGCTATAGTTCTAAGACTGTACGCAGTGAACTAGGACCTGTTGAATTGAATATCCCAAGAGACCGCAAAGGAGAATACAATCCTAAAATAGTACCTAAATACTCAAGAGATGTTTCTGGTATTGAAGAAAAGGTTATCTCTTTGTATGCCAAAGGGATGAGCACCAGAGACATTCATGAGCAAATCAAGGAACTATACGGAGTAGAAGTATCGGCTGAGCTGGTAAGTAAGATAACTGAGAGGATAGTACCTGAGATAAAGGAATGGCAAAACAGGCCGCTTGAGAAGGTGTATCCATTTATCTTCATGGATGCCATACACTACAAGGTACGTGATGAAGGGCAGGTTAATAAGCGAGCTGCCTACGTGGTTGTAGGAATAGATCTTGAAGGTTATAAAGACATTCTCGGCATATGGATAGGGGATAATGAATCAGCAAAATTCTGGCTAGGTGTCCTTAATGACCTTAGAAATAGGGGCGTAGAGGATGTGTTGATATTCTGCGTAGATGGTCTAACGGGCTTAGAAGAGGCTATTGAGGCTGTATATCCAAAGGCGGAGGTACAAAGGTGCATAATCCACCAGCTGCGCAACTCATTCAAATACGTGTCATATAAGGATTTAAAGGAATTTACAAAGGATTTCAAGAGCGTATATACAGCCCCGAATGAGGAAGCTGCTTTAGAGAGGTTGTATGAACTGAAAGAGAAATGGGGAAAGAATATCCTTATGCGTTCCGAAGCTGGGAGAACAACTGGGATGTAATAAGTCCGTTTTTCAAGTATCCACCAGAGATACGGAAGATTATGTATACTACCAACATTATCGAAGGATTGCATCGCCAATTTAGAAAAGTTACAAAGACGAAATCTGTATTTCCCTCTGATGGTGCGCTTGAGAAGATGCTGTATCTTGCGTCGATAAATGTAATGAAGAAATGGACGCAGAGATACCATAATTGGGACCAGGTACTGAATCAACTGTTGATAATGTACGGGAGCCGAATAGAAGATTATGTTATATGAGCAGTCGCTAAAACATTTTTAGAACAGTAAAAAATTGGTTTTTATGACAGAAGACATTTGTGGAAAGTTTTTTGAAATTTTGCAGAGGAAGGAGGAGGGCATACTACACCAATATAAAAAATTATCACCAAAAACATTCTATTTTATGCATAAAATATAAAGAAAAGGTAACAATAATAATGTATGAAAGATATTGTTACCAGGTTAAAGTGACACAATAAACAACGCCAGAAAGGAGCCAAAAGCTCCCATACACAAAAATATTTACACTCCCGTCTCAAACCGACGCCACACTGTATTGAATGCCTTCATCACATAACAGCCTGATATCATCCCAAGTAGCATTCACAGATAGTATTTGTGTGATCTACGGCTGATAAAATAGTTCTCAAATTCATAATCGGCATCCTCTCCATTCTATTTCATTACTTTAGCTCCACCATTAAAAAGAGAAAGCTTCCCCTTTTACAGCCTTTTCATCAATATTTCGGTCTTCTTGCACAGTACCGCATCGGAACCTCGTCGCTCGGATCCTTTACGTTATAGCTATTACTTAAAGAAAAAATACATAAAGACTAAAAACTTGTCAAATCTAATTCTAGAAAAAACGCCATTCAGATTTGATAACCGTTATATATGAGACAAGATGTGATTTTAATGGGAAATGATAAAGAAGACCCAATTTACGGAATAAAATGGGTTATAAAGAAAAAATATATTGTTTGCGCATCTTGCTTTTGAGATATACCTCTTCGCAATCAACTTTAAAAACTCTGTTAACTTCCTTGCTTTCAAATACCACTTGAGGAGTATCGTATATTACTATTTCTCCTTTTTCCATCAAGCAAATTTTATCAGAATAGGAAAATGCGCTGTTTAAATCATGAAGCACCATAATTACAGTTTTACCTATTTCCTTTAACCCTTTTATAATCTCTAATATCTCAAATTGATGGTTGATGTCTAGATAAGTTGTGGGTTCATCCAAAAGGATGACATCGGTATTCTGTGCTATAATCATTGCTATATATACTTTTTGTTGTTCACCTCCTGAAAGCTCTTGAATGTTTCTATCTTTATACCTAATAATCCCTGTCCTCTCCATAGCGTCCTCAACAATCATTTTATCTATTTTTTTAGGTATCCGAAAGAATTGCATGTAAGGGAATCTCCCATACATGACCAAATCATAGACTGATACATTTGGTACTCTTCTTGACTGCGGCAAAAAAGAAATTCGCTTTGCGATATGGTCGTTAGGCATATCAAAAATGCTCTTCCCATCTAAAAAGATATTCCCGGAAAGAGGCTTTAACAAATTGCCTATGGTTTTTAAAAGAGTTGTCTTACCACATCCATTTTTACCAATAACGCTGGTAATCGTTCCCTTTTCAAAGCAAATATTTATATTGTCAATAACCTTCACACCGTTATATCCAGCACTAATGTTTTTCAGCTCAAGCATCGATAAATCCCCTTTTTTGCTTTGATAATAGATATATAAAAAAAGGCCCTCCCAAAAACGACATAACTATTCCTACAGGAATCTCAAAAGGAGCAAAAAGAGTACGAGCTAACAAATCGCAAAATAATGTAAAGATACTGCCCAGTAAGGCGCAAACTGGAATTAAAATCCTGTTGTTATAGCCCACTATAAACCTCCCAATATGAGGAACGATAAGCCCCACAAATCCTATCAACCCTGCAATGCTTATAGCGCTACCAGCGAGGAGTGAAGCCACAACTATCAACAAAAAGCGATATCTAACCACATTCAATCCCAGAGATTTTGCAGTCTCATCGCCCAACGAAAGAATATTCATATCATAACCAAATCCTAAAGCTATAACAACAGAGATAACAATAAACAATACTGGCAACCGTAAATCAGCAACTGTTACACCCGAAAAGCCACCAATTAAGAAATATGTCCTGCTCATAGCTGAATCAGGTTTGATAATTAATATAGTATCAATGATTGCATTAAGGAAACTTGAAACCGCTACCCCCGACAAAACAATACTCGTTTTAGACGCCCGCGTCCTTTTTGCGATAAAATAAACCAAAAAAGTGGCTATCAATGCACCAATAAAAGAGGCTATAGAAATGAATCCCAAATATGATGGAAAAAAGGCAACTATTAAAATAGCAAATAGACCAGCCCCAGAGTTTACACCAACAATACTGGGGCTGGCAAGAGGATTATTCAATATTGACTGTAAAATCAAACCTGAAACCGATAAAGCGCATCCTACAAAAGTGGCAGTAAGCGTTCTAGGAATTCTCACATAATTTATAATTTGATATTCTTTAGAAGAACTATCTCCATTAGATAAAAGAAACGAAACAATGCTTGAAAAAGAAATTTTTGAGTACCCAATTCCTATACTCAAAGTAATACTCAATATCAACAATATGATCAATATAAAAATAACAGTAATGTTATATGCTTTGCAATTATTATTTATTCTGCGGATAGAGAATCTGTGCAAGATATTCATAGCTTTCACTCCACCTGGCATTTGGCTTATAATGGAATAGTTCTTTAGGCAAAATTATATATCTATCATTCTTTACAGCAGATAAATTGTTCCACGCTGGATTTTTGGCTACTCCATTTTTTAGAGCTTCAATTGCTTTATCGCTATCTCCCATTGTGACTACGAAGATAAAATCTGGATCTTCTTCAATGATCTCTTCCATGCTTAACTCTTCGAGCAAAGATTTATGCTTTGTTGCAATATTGATAGCCCCTAAATCTTCCAGCATTTTACAAACCATATGGTCATCTGCTAGGGCTTGTGCACCTTTTGAAAAAGCGCGAATGACCAATACGGTAGGTGGATATATGCTTTTAAACTCGCATAAAATATCTTCGATCTTTTTCTGAACTGCAATGCCGTTTTTCTCATACATTGCCTTATTACCTGTGATATCAGTACAAATATCCAACATATGCAAATAATCTTCAAAATATTCAACTTTAAAAAAAGCATAAGATATGCCAGCTTTCTCGAAGGTCTTGGAGACTTCTACATGTTTTTCTATATCCGAAGAAAGTAAAATAAAATCGGGTGAGAGCAACAGTATTTTTTCAACATTTGGTTCTTTTACGGTCCCAATAATTTCTGTCCCTTCGGGTACCTGCATTTTTCGTTCATTTATTACGTCCTCTGTAGCTCCTATGAGTTCACCACCTGCCAAAAGCCAGGTTTCAGCATAAGAGCCCATCAAAGAAATAACCCTTTTAGGTTTTTCCTTTAAAATTACAGTATTTCCAAGTGCATCAGTGAATGTATAATAAACAGAATTATCACTGTTGGCAGTACTCTGGGGAATTTTGCTACTTTGACATCCTATTAATGTGAAAATATAAACACATGTCACCAACAGTAATGCTACATAATTCCTTTTCATTAACATAGAACTCCTCCTACAGCCTATTTTGGTGAAGCTAATTTCTTAATCTTATTCTGCCATTTTACTCCATTTAGGATCAATAATCACACCTTGTTCTTTCAATACCCTTTGTAGTTCATTTACGTCCAAAGTTTGAAAACTGCTAGTCCCATCTTTTACTAAGAGGGCTGCTGCAGTACCCGCCGCCTGCCCCGTTACCGCACAGGGCGGAATTACCCTCATAACATCCCATACATCTCCATCGGCAGAAATGCATCGCCCAGCCGTTATAAGATTCTTGATTTTCGTGCCTATTAAGCTTCTAAACGGAATATGGTATACAGGCCCCTTCTTCCTCCAATCTCCTGTCATCCCCACTGTATCGCTAAAATAAACCCCTTCGCAACCTTTCTCCATTACAAATTGCCCTTGCAGACGTCTGGTCATCCGGAACTGAGGAATTGCAGGAATTATCAGAGGATATATATTATCATTGTTTCTTTCTTTTCGGAGCTGATAGATCTTGTTAAGTATAAACCTTCTGGAATCTATATTTAGAGCATTAACATCTTCCCAATTATCCCCTGCATAAGTCCTGCTCCCAGGCGGTATTGGTCCATACAGCGGATCGGTCAATTGGTGAAGCTCTATATTTTTGCCATCATATGAAAAAAACCATCCAGATCTCCGATTTGTATCAACAGAAACTGTTTTCTCACCAGAGATAAAACAAACATCAGCATCACCAGTGGCGTCTACAACTGCCTTACACCAAATAGCACTTCGTCCTCCTTTATTCTCTACAATCAATGCATCAATGTGATCATCGTTAATCGCAACGCTGCAAAATCTAGTATCGTAAAAAATTGTTACCGAATCCTTTAAAAGCAGTTCTTCCAGCGAAATAGCAAAAGACGCCGGATTAAACCTTACCACATAGCGTATCTGTTTTCGCAGTGATTCATCTCCTCCCTGTCGCCAGCAATCCGGAATCTGTCCAGGCCCCTCCTTAATAGAAGCCTTTAGCAGTTCTTCACCTATTCCTCCTATTACCTGGTGTCCCATTCCATCACAAAGAGGGAGGTAAACACATACCAATCCCAATGTTGCTAATCCACCCACTAAATTTTCTTTCTCTATCAGACATACTCTTGCACCATTCCGCGCAGCTGACAGCGCAGCAGCTACACCTGCTACTCCTCCACCTACAACTGCAACGTCGAAAGTATCAATGATTGGAATTTCCCTTTGTCTTTCAATGATTATATCCACGCATCTTCTACCCATATCACAAAACCTCCCAAATCTTGATATGTTTCCAATTACCATTTAGGTTCATAAAGGACTTCATTCCGTATGACTCATGCCCAGCTGTGCAACTACATTATCAAAGCCCAATCTCTCTACCATATCTCCAAATCTTTCTTTAGGCTCTGCGTGATTTTTATAATAGTCCAATATCCTGCCTGTCAGCTCAACTGCCTCTTCTATAGTATAAAGCCCCTTTACCCTTTTCCCCATTCTATATTCCCTACCGAATCTTCCTCCTAGATAGACTCCGAATCCCTGTCTTTCCACCGAAAGTGCTCCCGTAGGACATTGACAGATACAACTTCCACAGTTAATACACTTTGAGCGATTTATTTCGATTCCTCCATTAGTTTTTGCAATAGCCTTGACCTTACATGCAGAAATACAGGCTTCGCATTCAATACATTTATCATTTTCTATCTTAGGTACACATTGCCCCATGAATCCTAGATCATTGAGCTGTGCTTTGGCGCAATTGTTGGGGCACCCTACAATTCCAATCTTAAACTTCGCAGGTACAGCAAGGCCAAAATAAGCCTCATCAAGCCTTCTGCACAAAAGCTGTGTATCTCCCAATCCATAAACGCAAATAGTGCCCTTACACGCAACGATGCTTCTTACCGTTGCTCCTGTACTACCTACTACCAATCCGGCATCCTTCAATTCCTGTATAGCAGAACTCACCGAATCGGCGGGTACCCATGGGATTTCAATCCCAAGTCGCGTAGTAAGGCCAACATACCCTCTACCATATTTTTCGGCTATATCTGATATCTTTTTCATTTGATCGCCATTTATATTCCCAGCAAGGATTCTAAGCCTTATCACTCGATAATTCTTATCCCTCTGCATAATACAGCCAGGAATTCTTTTATTGTTTGTTCCCTTTTCACTCATAATATAATCTCCTTTCCATAATTTTAGATTCAACATTAAATGTTGTGGATGATGGTAGCATCACCTAGTCAACATAATGTATGTTGGTA
>ENA-OWOZ01002288-OWOZ01002288.1-bioreactor-metagenome-genome-assembly--contig:-NODE-2288-length-14717-cov-3.225273_pt1 | contig 14717 bp, 10 predicted proteins | sample MGYA00238140_ERZ651804 | MGnify/ENA primary metagenome ERZ651804 (study PRJEB26910, sample SAMN07631232) | bioreactor metagenome | isolation source: Switchgrass digestor | place: USA: Dartmouth... | reverse complement strand
AAACAACAGTCTTTTTCCTTCTAACTCTACTGGAGAACAGTAAATTTCTATCTCTTTTTGTTCTCCATTGCTTAAAAGATGGATGGTTTCAAAGTGGGTTATTCTGTCATGTATTTCATCAGTAATTTGTTTAGACGGGTAAATACTTAAATCCTGTATATTCATGTCTAAAAGTTCGTCTTTAGAATATCCGTAGTATTTAATAGCTGATTCGTTTGCTTCTAATATACAGCCAGTATCTGGATCTATTAACATCATAGGATTATTATGGTTTTCAAATAAAACACGGTAAATAAGATCTTTTTTATTAATTTCATTTTTATTAAGCATTTTAACCTCTCCCTGAACATTTACTCTTGAAAATAAATTGTTCAAGTGTTATCTTACGCTAATACATAAAAATATAAGGAAGATGCTATTATGTCAACTTCCTTTTAGATATATATTAGATTTATATAAATACAACTTTCATCCTGATATATTTGAGCAATATGTGACTAATTTCCTGATATTGTTAGATATATTATATCATCAGTTAACATGCTACACAATATTATAAAATATGAAACTTTTAGACAAATGAATCTCCTAAATGACTATATAAATTGAATATATAATAATGTATACATTTAAAAGAAAGCTTTTTATTATTGATTTTCAGCATGGAGGAATTATAGAAGTTTTGTAGAATTAATATATTACCACATAGTTTATTATATCTGGAGATTTTTAGGTGAAAGAAATTGTTACTTTTGAACCAATGGACTCTGATAAAATAGTACTACATAAGTAGAAATATTCATTTTGCAAGGAGGGTAAATATGGATTTCATTATAAGACCAGTGAGGATTGAAGATGCAGAGGATATAAATGAGATTAGGAGGATGGATGGAGTTAGAGAGACCATACTCAGCACTTACAGTGAGAGGATTGCTAACACGGAAGGCTTCATAAACAGCTTGAGTGAAAATGATCACTTACTTGTTGCCGAAGTTGAAAAGGACGGTGCTAGAAAAGTTGTAGGAGTTGTAGGGCTAAATGTTAGTAGAATACCTAGACTTAGACATTGCGGAAGTATAGGTATCATGGTACATAGGAATTATCAGGGAAAGGGCATCGGCAGAGCACTATTGGAAAAGGTCATTGACCTTGCTGACAACTGGCTGATGCTGGTAAGGCTGGAGCTTGCAGTTTTTGTAGATAATGAAAGGGCCATAAAGCTGTATGAATCCTTAGGATTCCAAATAGAAGGCAGGAAAAGATTTGCATCTATTAGAAATGGCAAGTATGATGATGAATATTTGATGGCTAGATATAATTATAAGTTGATAGGTGAGTAAAATTAAGGAAAATATTGCCTTTTGTCTTAGAATTAATCAAAAGACAGAGGGCTTTTCTTTTTTGCCAATAGGGAAATTTTCAATGTTCTAAGTTTATAAAAACAGATTATTTTTTCAATATCAGTTAAGGATGCTTAAACTTGTTACTAAAGGAGTGTATATGATATAATATAATACATAATGAATTTACTAAATAATGTTAATATTTTGACAATACTCTTAAATTTAGGAGTTGAATTTAATGGATAAAAAAACTCTGGTAAATCTGATTATGGACAATATAAGAGAAGGTATACATGTAGTTGACTCCACTGGGAAAACGCTATTATACAACAATGTTATGGCAGATGTGGAAGGCATGGAGCCTGATGAGGTATTGAACAAACAGTTACTAGAGGTGTTGCCTTCTCTGGAAGGTAAAAGCACTCTTCTTAAAGTGCTCAAGACAGGTGAAGCGATAACCATGAATTACCAGACTTATTTTAACAAGGATGGTAAAAAGATTACCACTTTGAATTCCACTTGGCCCATAAAAAAAGATGGTAAGGTAATTGGAGCGGTAGAAGTTGCCAAGGATATATCAAATATTGAAAAGATGGTAGACTCATTTTTGTATTCCATGAATTATTCCAATAACAGCTACAAAAATTATAGCAACAAAACTGCTAGATACACCTTTGATGACATATTAGGTCAATCGCCTGAAATATTAAATGCTAAACAAATAGGGTATTTAGCCAGTAAAACTGATTCTCCTGTGTTGATAATAGGCGAATCTGGAACTGGTAAGGAGCTTTTTGCTCAGAGCATCCACAATGCAAGCACTAGAAAGGACAAGCCTTTTATTGCAGAAAACTGTGCTGCTATACCAGAAAACTTATTAGAGGGCCTTTTATTTGGCACATCGAAAGGAGCATTTACTGGAGCAATAAACAGGTCTGGACTTTTAGAGCAGGCAAACGGGGGTACATTGTTACTGGATGAGATTAACTCCATGCCATTAGATTTACAAGCTAAGTTCTTGCGAGTTCTTCAGGAATCAAAGTTTAGACCCATTGGAAGTACAAAAGAAATAAAAGTAGATGTTAGAATTATTTCCATAACTAGCAAGGATCCCGTTGAATTGGTGAAAGAGGGGAAACTTAGAGAAGACTTGTTTTTTAGGCTAAGCGTAGTAAATATCTATTTACCTCCTTTAAGAAATCGGAAGGGAGACATTGAAATATTGAAAAATCACTTTATGAAAACATTTAAGCAGAAATTCAATAAAAATATCGCTGGGATAGATGATGAAGTAAATGAATTCTTCAATACCTATTCCTGGCCAGGAAATGTTAGAGAACTCAAGCATGCACTTGAAGGTGCCTTTAACATAGTTCAAGAAAATGAATTGATTAAAATGCAGCATTTACCCTATTATATGAAAAAGGATTATAATAACCACTATAATAATGAAAATAATGGTTGGGATAAACAGATTTACAATTTGAATACAATGAAGAGAAACAATTTAAATTTAAGTGATTACTTGGAAAAAATAGAAGAAGAACTCATAACTGAAGCTTTAAAATTGAACAATTACAATATAACTAAAACAGCAGAATATCTAGGTATTACAAGACAGGGACTTCAATATAAGCTGAAGAAAATCTGTTTACAAGATCCAATATTTTAATAAACTAAAGCAAAAAAATTGCTGCAAAAGTGCAAATATATTTGCACTAAATATAGAATTCAAATATCAAATTATTTATTTGCTTGAGGGGAAATACATTTTGACTCTGATATTTCATTAGTCCTAAATCAGGAAACTTGTTTTTTAAAAAGATACTAATGAATTTCATTGACTATTTTTGGAACTTTTTTTATTTTTTAAAATATTGACATTATTATTGCAGTAAATAAATCTTAAATATAAAAAAAGGAGGACGTTGTATGAGTAAACAACCTCGTAAGCCTTATATCTATGAAGCAATTATCACTTTCCTATTCCTTATAGCTGTAATGGGTGTAGGTATCGCAGTATTTGGAATGGACCCCCATATTCCTATGTTATTTGGGGCAGCTTTTGCAGCACTTATGGCTCTTAGACTTGGTTATAGCTGGCAAGAAATAGAACAGGGAATGATTCATGGAATTACTCAAGCCCTACAATCAGTTATCATACTAGCAATTATAGGAGTTTTGATTGGTGTATGGTTGCTTTCTGGTGTAGTACCATCCATGATCTATTATGGATTAAATATCATATCACCAGCAATATTCTTAACAGCTACAGTTATAATATGTTCAATTACATCCTTGGCTACAGGAACATCCTGGGGAACAGCTGGAACTATTGGTATTGCACTTATGGGAGTTGCTCAAGGTTTAGGAATTCCTGCTCCTATTGCTGCAGGAGCAATTATATGTGGTGCTTATTTTGGAGACAAGATGTCACCATTATCAGATACTACTAACTTAGCTCCAGCTATGGCAGGTACAGATGTATTTACCCATGTTAAATTCATGATTCGAAGCAATTCTATAACCTACATTATAACCTTAATATTTTTCCTTGTAATAGGATTTAAGTATGGTGGATCTGGTGCAGACCTTTCTGCTATTGAAGAAATTCAAAGTGGATTACAATCAAGCTTTAACATATCACCAATACTACTATTGCCACCTATTGTAGTTATAGTATTAGTAGCTAAGAAGGTACCAGCTATTCCAGGAATATTTATTGGTGCAGTATTGGGAATGATATTTGCACCTATATTCCAAGGTGCTGATTTCGGAGACATACTATCTGCAAGCTATAGTGGATATGTAAGCGAGACAGGAATAGAGGCTATAGACGAACTTCTTACAGCAGGTGGTCTTGAGGGCATGATGTATTCCATATCCCTTACCATCATTGCAATGATGTTTGGTGGTATAATGGAAAAGACAGGGCAGTTAGAGGTAATAGTAAATGCTCTATTAAGCAGGATAAAGAGTGTTGGAGGACTTGTTGCTCTTACAGCTGGAACTTGTGTTATAAGTAATGCTACAATGCCAGAGCAATATATTTCAATCGTTGTACCTGGAAGAATGTATGCTAAAGCTTATAGGGAAAAAGGCCTTCATCCAAAGACCTTATCCAACGTTTTAGAGTCTTCTGGAACATTAACATCTTCATTGGTACCATGGAATACTTGTGGAGCTTTCATGTACAGCGTTCTTGGAGTTTCAGCTCTTGAGTATGGTAGATGGGCTGTAATGAACTACTTGACTCCTGTAGTAGTTATAATATTAGCATTTTTAAACAGCAAACTTGTAATAGCTAAAATAGAAGATGATCCTGAAACAGTTGTAGCAACCGATTAATATAATGTGAATAAAAAAGCTTCCTCAGAAGTCAACTTTCTGATGGAAGCTTTTTTGATTTAACGGATTAATTTAACTCCTTTTAAGTAAATATCTTTATGGCTCTATCTAGTATTCCATTAACGTATGCTAATAGTATTCCATAGTTGGTTATTGGCACCTTTTGTTCTCTGCAGATATTTATTCTATTCACTATTTCCTTTCTGTTTACCATGCACCCACCACAGTGAATTACCAGACTGTAATTCTTTAAATCATCACTAAAGTTATAGCCAGTTTTAAAATGGAAGTTGAACTTCTTGCCTGTTTTACTTTCTAATAGATTAGGAATTTTAACTCTTCCAATATCTACATGACTAGTATTGTGGGTACAGTTTTCAGCAATTAGAATATTAGCGCCATTGGGCAAGTTAGGGATAGCTTTTACACCATCTACATATTCATTCAAATCACCTTTTTGCCTTGCAAATAATATTGAGAAAGAAGTAAGGTTTATATTATTAGGAACAATCCTATCAACTTTCTTAAATATTTGAGAATCTGTAATCACTAAATCCACATAGTCCAAATCCTTTAGGGCTTCTTCGAGTTCAGTATCTCTTACTACATAGGTTTTAACTCCATGGTCTAGTAAATCCCTTATAACCTGTACTTGGGGCAGTATGAGTCTTCCCTTAGGGGCTTCCTTGTCAATTGGGATTACAAGAATCGCTTTTCCATTATAGGGAACTAAGTCTCCTATAAGTGGCGGATCTTCCCTTAAAGTATTAATCTGGTCTATAAGCTTATCTTTTAGTAAGTCAATATTTGTACCCTTTAGAGAAGAGACAAAAACTGCATTTTCATACTTTTTATTGATTTTTTCTAAATAATCACTGGCTGCCTTATCTATTTTATTCATGACTAGAATATATGGTATATTGTACTTTTTAAAGTATTCCTTCATATCATCAAAAGCCTTTTCATCTATATCCATTACATCCATAACATATATGGCAATATCACTTCTTCTTGCCGTTTCCAAACTTCTCTTTATTCTTAACTGTCCTAAATCTCCTTCATCATCAATGCCTGCAGTATCTATAAAGAGCACTGGCCCTATAGGGATGAGTTCCATAGCTTTTTTTACAGGATCTGTAGTAGTGCCTTTAACTTCACTGACTATGGATACTTCCTGTCCAGTTATAGCATTAAGTAAAGATGATTTTCCTGCATTTCGCTTTCCATATATGCTTATGGTTATTCTATTGGAATTTGGAGTAGTATTCATATATTCACCTCTATAGATATAGGTCCCTTTGTCCTTCTTCTACTAGTTTTAGTCTTTCTTCAACAATAGCTCTAGTCTTAGGAGTGAGCTTATTTAGCTCCATTTCTATTATCTTTTCTCCTGATGCTTTTGTTTCTTCTGTTGCATAATCCATTAAGTATTCCTTAAAAGTAAGTATTGCATTAGGTATACAGAAATCTTGAATTAATCCAGGTTTTGCCATTTCCATAAAGTGTTCTCCAGTTCTTCCGCTTCTATAGCAGGCAGTACAGAAGGAGGTAATATATCCTTCTTTGGATAATTCCTTGATTACTTCATCAAGGGAACGCATATCTCCAAGCTGGAACTGTTCCTTATCTGGGATATAGTCCTCTTCTTCATATCCACCAATGCCTATTCTAGAACCTGCATCAATTTGAGATACACCTAGAGGAATAGTTTCTCTTCTTACCTGTGGGTTTTCTCTTGCAGTAAGTATTAGTCCAGTATATGGTACTGAAAGACGTATTATTGCAACCAGTTTTTTAAAGTCTTCATCAGAAACTTTATACTGGGTTATTTCAGGGAACTTGGTATTTAAAGCTGGCTCAAGTCTTGGAACTGAAATAGTATGAGGACCTACACCAAAGGTTTCTTCTAAATGGATAGCATGCATTAAAAGTCCCATTACTTCAAATTTCCAGTCATATAAACCGAATAGAGCACCTATTCCCACATCATCTATTCCTGCTTCCATGGCCCTATCCAATCCGTATAATCTCCAAGCGTAATCGCTTTTCCTATCTCCTTTAGGATGAAGTTTTTTGTAGGTTTCATGATGATAGGTTTCTTGGAATATTTGGAATGTACCAATACCTGCTTCTTTAAGTTTTTTGTAATCTTCTACATCCATTGGAGCAGCGTTTATGTTTACTCTTCTTATTTCTCCATTGCCTGTTTTAGTGCTATATACAATACGCATAGTTTCCGCAATGAAATCCCCATCGTAATCTGGATGTTCTCCATATACTAAGATCAATCTCTTATGGCCCTTATTTTCAAGGATCTTTATCTGTTCTACCAATTCTTCGTGAGTTAGTGTTTTACGTGCTATAGCTTGATTTTCTCTTCTGAATCCGCAGTATACACAGTTATTTATACATTTGTTTCCTATGTATACAGGAGCAAAGAATACAATCCTATTACCATATATCTCTTGTTTTAACTTTCTCGCTGCATCAAATATTTCCTCTATTAATTCTTCATCTTCCACTTGTAATAGTTTAGCAGTTTCTATTGGTTCCAAACGCTTTTTATCTAGAGATTTTGCTATAATATTTCGTATTTCCTCTTTGGTTGCACCTTTTCCTTCTTCCAGTAGGTTAATAATTTGATCATCATTGATAAAATCGCCCTTATACATATTTATACCTCCAATTCCTTTTTTGATATTGATGTTTTCACAATACAGTTATGTAAATTTCCTAATTTACCAGTAAAGCTGTTTATTTCATCTAAAGTGCCTATAACTGTAATGGATATTACTGAGATATCTTCTTCTTGAAAGGGGATTCCCATTCTGCCTTTGATAATATCTTTATAATCTGACACTATTTTGTTAAATTCATGTTGGGTTCTTTCAGGATTTTCAAGTATGGCACTAATTACTGCAATTCGCTTTTTCAATAAACTTCCTCCTTTCATAAAAAACAAAAAACTTCCCTTGAAAGGAAGTTAGACATGCCAAAAATCCCTAATTCCCTTTCAAGTTAGATTTCTCTAACCTTGTCAGGTATTAGATTTGTTGTTATCCAAAAAAACCAAGGTACCCCTCGATAATTTTGGATATCTCTTTGATAATATATTAACAATATTCCTTGAATATGTCAATGTTTTAACTAAAATAAATGACTTTTCTAGAAGGTTTTTGAGAAGCACTTTTTAAATATAGGCATAAAATGTCATTAAGATGTCAATTTAAGCTGCTGGAAAGGAAGAGTTTAATGGACAATAACTTTAAAGATGTGAGAAAGATTCTATGGTTGATTTTATTAATAAATATAATTGTGGCAGTAACGAAGATCATCATAGGTACCATGATTAAAAGCACCAGCATGATAGCAGATGGCCTACACTCCTTATCAGATAGTTCATCTAACATTGTTGGATTAATTGGAGTCTGGTTTGCCTCTAAACCTATTGATAAATGTCATCCCTATGGACACAGGAAGTTTGAAACACTTGCAGGACTTTTCATCTCCATTATGTTATTTGGAATTGGTATTAAAATTGTTATAGATGGATTTATGAGAATTATAAACCCTGTAGTGCCTGATGTGACCTTTGAAAGTCTTGTGATACTGCTAATAACTCTGTTAATCAACATATTCATAAGCACAGTGGAGTACTCAAAGGGGAAAAAGCTAAACAGCCAGATTTTGATATCTGACTCAATGCATACAAGGAGCGACATATATATGTCCGCTGGAGTTTTATTTACCATACTGGGTATTAGGATGGGGATACCTCCAATAATAGACCCTATAGCTTCCTTTATAGTAGCAGGACTGATTTTTCATGGAGCTTATGAGATATTCAAGTACAATAGAGATGTTCTAGTGGATAGAGCAGTAGTGGACCCGGAAAAAATAAGGGATATTGTACTGAGCTTCCATCAGGTTAAGGGTATTCATAAGATACGCAGTAGAGGAAGTATAAACGATCTACATATTGATATGCATATTTTGACAGAACCAAACTTAAGCGTTGAAGAATCCCACAAGCTAATTCACAGCATTGAAGACAGCATAAGGAAAAACTTAAATATAAATGTGCAGCTAATAGCACATATAGAGCCTTTCTATGAGAATAAACGCCAAAGAAGTTCTCTCGCCAAATATTGACTGAAATGTTCTTCATTATGTAAAATAATTATAAGATAATGGCTATAGGAGGTCTAACAAATGAAGAAGTGGTTTGAAAGGTTTTTAAAGAAGATCTCAGATGCAAACAGTGAAAGCTTTGCCAATGAAAAGTTGGATTGCTGCTCACTAAATAGAAATGACTCTTCTAAGAAAAATAGGAATTCATCAAATTCAAATAAATAACAAAAGCCTTCCCAGTTTCATACTGGAAGGCTTTTTCAATATAATTTAGTAAAAAGAATATTGGGAAGAGGTGCTTTATGAGGTTGATAGTTGATCCAAAAGCTGGAGAATACATAAAGAAAAAATCCCAGGATAACAGCATAAGAGTTGAAGGGCAAGTAACAGGACGTGGATGAGCTACATATTATGAACCATCGGTTAAGATGGGACCACCAACTGATAATCGGAAGTTTAAAGTATATGAATCGGATGATATTAAACTGTATTTGGCACCAGGAATTATACCTAAAGGGGATATAATAAGGCTAAGGCTTACTAGGTTTTTGGGAATAAGGCGTATAATTGTAGAAGGAATAAAAATCACTCTATAAATAAAAAACTCTCCGAGAGGTTTTTGTTTAACAATATTTAGCTCGACTATACACGTATGTCAAGACCATATAGCAAAAGCCGAGTCTCCAGACTCCAAGATTTGTGAAGTATAATTGTCGGCTCTTGCTTTTGCTAATATGGCCTTTTGCTACAGTTAAAAGCATAATATATAAAACATTAAGCCCGACTTTGTACCATATGTCAAGGCCATATAGCGAAGTTCGAGCCTCCAGGCTACAAAATTTGTGAAGTATCTCGGCTTACAAAACCGATTTGCATATTCGCTAACGCTCAGAATGCAAATCTAATGGTTTTATTTCGCTGGATACTTCAATCAAATTTTTTCGCAGTCGCCTCTCATTTTCGCTAATATGGCCTTTTTATTGTGACTAAACAAATATTATAATATATAATCATCTATTCCGAATTTCGGAAACGGAGGGCGGGGTTTTATATATTTATGCGACTATCTAGGCATATTAGCAGAAGAAGCCCAGGGAGCTCGATCTTTTGCTATATGACCTTGGCGCAAAGAAAAACCTATTGCTTGAATATGTCTGAAAATTATGTAATATTATTTATATAGACAAGTTATTAAATAAAAATAAAGGGGGAGTGGTGTATATATGAATAGAAGGAGATTGCTCAGCTTAATAATTTCCTTCATGTTGGTTATAGGTTTCTGTAGAGTGCCAGCAATGGCAGCAGAAGAAACTGTACATTTGACAATCCTAGGCACCACTGACGTACATGGGAATATCTACAATTGGTCCTATGAGGATCAAAGGGAGGATAATGTAGGCTTTGCTATGATCTACTCGGTAGTTAAGGCAGTAAGAGAGGAGAATCCAAACACAATACTATTGGACAATGGGGATACCATTCAGGGTACCATACTTACTGATGACCTATACAACACTGAGTTAGTAGACAAACCTCATCCAGTAATAGACGTGATGAACTTCATGGGCTATGATGCTATGACTTTAGGAAATCATGAGTTCAACTTTGGTACAGACCTTATAGATAAGCTAGCTAAAGAAGCGGAGTTTCCAATTTTAGGGGCTAATATATATAACAAGAAGGATGGCAGCAATTTTGTTAAGCCCTATACAGTAAAGGAAATAGCAGGTGTAAAGGTTGGCATACTAGGATTTACTACACCTAACATACCAAGATGGGATGGGTCAAAGGTAACCCATTTGCAATTTGAACCTATGCACACAGCAGCACAGAAGTATATTAAGGAGCTAAAGGAAAAGGAAGGAGTAGATATAATAATAGTTACATGCCACGCAGGACTTGATGGAGAATATGACAGTGAAGGTGGAGATTCTGTTAGAAAGCTAATTGAAACAAATCCTGAAATTGAGGTTGCTTTAATAGGCCACGATCACAAATCTTTAGCTGAAACTGTTGGGAACACAGTAGTTGGTGGAGTGGTCAATGGAGGAAAGGAAGTAGTAAGGTTTGATATATATTTAAAGAATGATGGTCAAGGATGGCAAGTGACAGATAAAACTGTACAGTTGATTGATGTATCCCAATATGGACCATCAGAAGAGTTAAGAGAATATGCAAAGGAATACCAAGAAACTACTTTGGAATTCATTAAAGAAGTCATTGGATATGCCTCCGGAGATTTCCACCCAGAATCGGAGGTAAAGGACATACCAGAAGCTCAAATAAGGGATACGGCTTTAATCGATTTGATCAACAATGTACAGTTGAAGTATTCAGGAGCGGATATTTCAGCTGCTGCTTTATTCCAGAATACATCAGATTTAAATGAAGGGCCAATAACCTATGCTAACCTATTTGATATCTACAAATATCCAAATACATTGAAGGTTGTAGAGGTAACTGGTAAGGAATTAAAGGATTATATGGAATGGTCAGTTAAGTACTATAATACCTTTAAACCTGGAGATGTGACCATAAGCTTTGATCCAAACATAAGAGGCTATATGTACGATATGTTCCAAGGAGTAGAATATAAAATTGACATATCAAAACCCGCTGGAGAAAGAATAGTGGATTTGAAGTTTAAAGGGGAGCCAGTAAAACCTGATGATAAATTTACTTTGGCTTTGAACGACTATAGGCTTTCAGTATTGACAGGAACTGGAGTATTCCCTGAAAAGGAAGTAATATATGATTCATCACCTAAATCCTTAAGGTCCATGATAGCAGATTTCATAAGAGAAAAGGGAACTATAGATCCTGAAGTTGACAACAACTGGGAGATAATAGGAGTAGACTACCATCCATTAAGGGATTATATAATCTCTGAATATAATAAAGGAGCATTGAAATTACCAGAACCAGAGGACGGCAGAACCTACAATACTAAATCCTTAAACGCATATGAATTAATAGAACAGGGAGCTATTCCTGAAGAAGTATTGAAAGAATATGGAATTATTGTAGAGGAGCCTGTAGAGGAAGAACCAGTTGAAAAACCAGAAGAAAAACCAGTGGAGAAACCAGTAGAGCAGCCAAAGGATACAGTATATGTAGTAAAACCTGGAGATGTATTGTGGAAGATTGCTAAGAAGTTCAACACTACATGGCAAAGATTAGCTGAGTACAATAAACTTAAGAATCCACACTTAATATTCCCAGGCCAAAAGATACTCGTACCTGCAAATTAGTTATTTAATTATAAAGGTAGGGAAACTTTCCCTACCTTTTTTATCTATTCCTCTGAATCAACCTTTACATTGCTTAATAGTCTCTGGAGTTCTTCTGCTAAAGCAGCTAAGTTTTCAGTAGAAGAAGTTATCTCTTCCATAGCTGCCAATTGTTCTTGAGAAGCGCTGGAGGAGTTTTCTATTTGCAATGATATATCCTTGGACATCTTTTCTATGTTGGCGGAAGAGTTTACAAGAGTGTTAATATGTTCTTCCACATTTAATATAGCCTCTAGTACCTGATTGATCTCGTTGGTTATTTGTTCCACCAAAGAAGCAATTTCTTCAAACATTTCCCTTGTTGTGTTGACTGTTTCAGCTCCTTTTGCTACTTGGCTGCTGTTAGAATCCATTTTTTCATGGGCATCTTCTATTACCAGATTATTGCCTTGTATTATATCTCTTATTTCCTTAGTGGATTTTTTCGTTTCCTCAGCTAGTTTTCTAATTTCATCAGCTACTACTGCAAAACCTAATCCATATTCTCCAGCTCTGGCTGCTTCTATTGCTGCGTTTAAGGCTAATAGGTTTGTTTCCTCCGATACGTTTTCTATAAGCTTTAACATCTGCTCCATCTTTTTTGAACTTTCGCTAATATCATTTAATGAGCTTTTTACTATTTGAGTGCTGTTTTGAATGTTGCTCATTTGGGAGATCATTTCATACATTTTTTCTTTACCAGTTTTTGTTTTTTCAAGTATTTCTATGCTTAAGTTTTCTGTGTTTTTAGCCTCATCTGATACATAGTTTACTTGATTGGAGATTTCCTTTATGGAATTCGATATATTTATTATTTCGTTGTGCTGATGTTTAGAGGCATCGGCAATCTTACTTGATGCTTCAGCAATGCTGGTAATAGCAGCTGTAGATTCTTCTGAAATAGCAGCTAACTCCTGAGAAGAGGCCGCCACTTGTTCTGAGGATTGATATACTTCTTTTGCAAAATTCCTCATATTGTTTATTACTACTTGTAGGGAGTTGCCCATGATTCCTAACTCGTCTTTTCTTGATAGAATCTTCTTATCTATGTTGTGGCTAAAATCCAATTGGGAAAGGTTGTAGCTGTATTGTGAGATTTTTGTTATCATTTTTGTAATTCCTTTACTGAATAACATGGAAAATGTAAATGCTATAACGATGGATAATCCAGCTCCATACAATAGAGTTTTTGTTACAGATTCTAGTCCTGATAGTATTTCTGATTCATCTATACTAACTACTAAAGTCCATCCAGTGGATTCAATTGGTGCAAATCCTATGTGTACTTTTTTTCCATCTAGCGTATAATTACCAACACCGGTTTCCTTATTGTGAATCATCTCTTCTATTTTTGCTAAATCATCCACAGAGTCTTTTTCTACAAATTCTTTTAATTCTGAAAAATTAGCTGCATTTTCTTTTACTGTTGCTCCTGTCCTTATAGTTGGATGGGCAATAATATCAGCCACTTCATCCAATATAAATGCGTGGCCACTGTTACCAAATTTTATATTTTCAGCAATTTGATAAAATTCATGGGCTGATTTAGAAGCTACAACTGCACCGTAGATATTATCTCCATATTTTATTGGAGCAGCAACTATTATTTCCAGTTCTCCAGTTATGGGATTTATCATAGGCTGTGAATAGTAGGTTTGTCCAGATTTGGCTCTTAAGAAGTATTCTTCTCTATATACATCAGCTGTTTGTCCATCTTCAAGGGATAATATGCCATATAGATCAGCTAACCCTATGGAGGAAAATCCGTATCTATCCTTTTCAAGTCTAAGAATTTCCATCTTTTTATTAATTGGTATTTCTGGATTAGCAATTGTATTTAGTGTTCCCAAGGTTTCAATGGAAGTAATATAGCTTTCAATCTGTTCATTTACAATTTTTGCTGAATCTACGGCTTTGTTGTGCAATAGATTATTATAGGATAATAAAAGCTCTTCTTTTATGATGTACCTATTGGCTAACCCCATAAGTACAGCAATTCCAATTAATATGGCAGTAGTAGAGAGTATCATATTTTTGCTCAGGCTCTTATTCCTTTTAAAGCCAGTTTTGTCTTTTGAATTGTGGTCCATGAAATCTCAACTCCCTTTTCAAGTTCTTTTGTTTAATAATTTTATATTATTATTTAGACATTTGTTTTATAAATCCTCCAATTTTTTTCAATAATTAATAAATATTCTTCAATTATAAAATATAGTCACAAATACCATAACCACTACAATATAGTTCATATTGACAAATCCATATATAGATTATATACTTTTAATAAATTGAAATATTCGCAATTAGCATACTATTCAATCAAATCTGAACCAAATATAATAACAAACTTTAAATTATTAAAATTTTATTAAATGGGGGGTATTAGTATGAGAAGGAAACTTTGGGCTTTACTGTTGACAGCTGTGATGGTTTTGTCTTTATTATCTGGATGTAAGACTACTGAGGAGACTGGCAGCAGTAATACGGGAGATGGAGATGTAATAAAAATCGGAGTATTTGAACCTATGACCGGTTCTAGTGCAGCTGGTGGACAAATGACTGTAGAGGGAATAGAGCTGGCCAATGAAATTAAGCCCGAGGTGTTAGGTAAAAAGGTTGAATTGGT
>ENA-OWOZ01002271-OWOZ01002271.1-bioreactor-metagenome-genome-assembly--contig:-NODE-2271-length-14835-cov-3.447012_pt1 | contig 14835 bp, 11 predicted proteins | sample MGYA00238140_ERZ651804 | MGnify/ENA primary metagenome ERZ651804 (study PRJEB26910, sample SAMN07631232) | bioreactor metagenome | isolation source: Switchgrass digestor | place: USA: Dartmouth... | reverse complement strand
ATGTAAAATACTCCCTGTTCTTTATGTTGTTCAGGACCTCATGCCTGAAACGAACATAATCTACATTCCCCCCCGGCTCATTAAGCCGCGCCGCGGTTCTGAGCCCGGGTGTCAGGAAAAAATCGTCCATGTGGAATATGTTGCAGTCATATATCCCGCTTAGCAGCCTTGACAAATAGCTTTTCCCCGCACCGCTGTTTCCGTCTATTGCAACAATAACAAGTTCCTTTGATTTCAGCAGGAAATCAATGCCTGTAAATAACTCAAAAAAGGTTTTGTAATCTGACAATACCACGCGGTAGGCCGGATTATACGCAATCCTGTATTCATCACTATGGCTTACGGGCGGGTAACCTTTTTCGGAAAGAACCTTAAGGAACCTGTCAACTTCTTCAGTCTCATATGGTAACAAACCTTCTTCACAACATAACCTTAGGATGTTTATTTTCTTTATAAAGCTGTCAACACTTCCGTGAACCGAGTTGGATGTATTGACAAAAAATTTGTTTACTGTCGTGGTATCAACCCTGCCAGGAATTTTATCCAGGTACAGTCTTGCAAGCCCGTTTCCAATGTCTTCAAATAACGGACCTTCGGAATCATAACAGCATCCCTTTATGCTTTCAATTTCGGCATTCAGCCTGTTCAGGCTTTCTTCTTCGTTATCGATTAAATGCCCCCCTGCAAACTCATTCTGGTAAATGAGCTTAACCATATCCTGTACTTTCATTTTCGGATACCTGTTAAAATGCTCCAGCAATATATTTTTCATTCCATCAATCATTACTTATCAGATTTCCCCTTTTTAAAGCCATTACAATTGCGGGAATTAAAACAATCTGCAGTATTATCCCCGGTATGGCATTTACAAATGCTCCTGCAATAAAAGCACTCCATGTAAACGGAGAACCGCTTAAGCCGAAACCATACAAGGCATAGCTTGCAATTCCCCAGACAATTCTGCCACAAATCATCGACAGAATCAATGTAATATAAACATAAACATTCTTTTTCGCAAAAAGCTTATAGAAAAAACCGGTTGCAAAACCGTACGCCGCCAGTTCAAACGCCATTGGAACCGCACTGGCCATCGGCGGCATACCGAATACAACACTTCTCAGCAATGGAGTTATAAAACCCGTTATCAGACCATAAGGCCATCCGCAAACAAACCCGCAAAGCAAAATTGGAATATGCATCGGCAGAAGCATCCTTCCGATATTTGGTATCTGCCCGGTCAGAAAGGGCAAAACCAGTCCTAAAGCAATAAAAAAACCTGATAATGCTATGTTTTTGGTAGAATTTTTTCTCATTTCATACCCCTCCACTTCATTATAAAATAAAAAACACGAAAATATCTGCCTTCTTCCTGAAAGCAAATACCTTCGTGGTATTTTTGGCACCAATTTTTTAGTTTAATATTTTATCTGATATTCTTTATATATTTATGTATATGCCGCTTCTGCAGGCGTTTTGATAAATTATAACATACAATCAGGTCAATTATCAACAACCGTCCGATAATAAGGGGCATCCCTGGTGGAATCATTTTTGAAATAATTAGCCGCAGAGCACGTGACAAAACTTCCCTTTGCAAACATAATGTCGTTTTTCATTTTAACCCGGAACTGGGCCAAAAGCTGTATCAAATCCATCCGTCCGCCTTCATCAATAATGAATTCCACACCGTATTCCACCAATTCATTTTCGGTTTCGCTGGACCAGACAATGCACCCGTTTATTTCCAATTCCCTGTCCAACAGATCCACTGTGAAGTGAAGTATCAAGTCCCTTCTTACAGGCAACTTGATGTTTGAAATAAAGCACAGCCCCCCGGGTCCGATATTCTTCACCAAAACCTTGGTGGTGCCTATATTTACTTTCCTGCCGTTTAAATCCTTGATTGTCATTCCTGCTTCCAGCATGTTATTAAACCCAATCCTGAAATATCTGCGCCTGTTTTCAACCGGCTTGATTTCGGTATCATTGACAATAACCGGTTTGCATTTGCGTTTTTTAAGTAAAGGCTCAAAGGATTCAGCTGGAACAGGTTTGCTATAGAGAAAGCCCTGCCCTGCGTAACATTTCAGTTCCTTCAGGAAAGTCAGCTGATCCCAGTTCTCGATTCCTTCGGCTACAAGCTTGATTTCCAGTTCCTTTGCCATTTTGACAATGTTTTTTGTTATAATAGAACTGGTTTTATCTGTAAGAACCTTCCTTATAAATGAACCGTCAACCTTTATGATATCTATGTTGAACGAGTTTATATATGCAAGGCATGAATACCCCGTTCCAAAATCATCCAAAGCCATCTGGATTCCATAATATCGCAGACTGTCAAAAATCCGTCTTGCCATGTCGGTGTTTTCTATAATAACACTTTCGCTAATTTCCAGGATTAGAAAACTCGGTTCAAGCGAAAATTCATTGATGGTTTTGATTATATTTTCAACGAAATTTTCTTCCAAAAGCTGTGTACTTGAAAAATTAACCGCTATCTTTATCCCGGGAAAACCTTCATTGATCCATTTTTTATAATTCCTGCACACTTCACGGAGCACCCAGTTGCCTACGTCAATTATCAACCCGCTTTCTTCAGCTATCATGATAAATTCAGCAGGAGAGACCAGTCCCCAGTCAGGATGCTCCCACCTGACCAATGCCTCGGCAGCAAGCAACTCACTTGAACCAAGCTTGACAATTGGCTGGTAATACACTTTAAGCTCATTGTTTTCTATTGCTTTCACCAAATCGTTGCGAAGCTCAAACTGCTTATAGTCCTGGATACTGATGTTCGAGGAATGAAATTTGTACTTGTTTTTTCCTTCTTTTTTAGCCCAAAACAACGCTGTCTCGGATTGCTTGATGAGTATATCGGGATCGGGTTCTGCTTTGTTTAATATGCCAATTCCGATATTCAAAATGACATTCAGCTCATACTTGTCAACAACAACCGGATTTGAAAACAGCTTGATAATATTTCTTGCAACAGCCCTAAACTCATCAAATCCATCGTCGCTTTGAACAACAAACATGAACCTGTCTACCGAATGCCTGCATAAAAAGGAAGAGCCAAGATAATTATTCAGCCTTTTTGAAACTTCCACAATCAACTGGTCGCCTATTTCATAACCCAGTGCGTCGTTAAAATATTTATAACCGTTTATTTCCAGCACCATCAGTGCATACTTGCAGTTTGATCCTTTCGCATCGTGACAAAGCTTTTTCAAATATTTATTCAGGTATACGCGATTGGGAAGCCCAGTCAAATCATCATGTGTTGAAATATATTCAAGCTGTTCCTCCATTTCTTTCCTGTCGGTAACATTTCTCAAATGCGCCACGATTCCGTTAACATCCGGATCATGCAGCAGGTTTTGCAAATGTACCTCCAGGTGTATTTTTTTCTGTCCCTTGGCTGTAAAGATAATATCCTCTTTTAATTCTTTCCCGGGGTATTGCATAACCTTTTCGAGCATTTCGATGACTTTCTGATATTCTTCACCGCTATAAAATTCGTGAACCTTCTTTCCAATCCGTTCTTCGGGTTTATAACCGATAACGGCTTCAGAAGCTTCACTGATGTATAGAATTGTTCCGTCTGCCGCCACAACTTCAAAAACATCCGAGGAATTCCGAACCAGTGCCTGATATAATCTTTGCTGCTTAACCAGCTTCTCATGCTGTTTTTCCAGTTCTGTCTGCAGCTGTTTTTTTTCGGTAACATCATGAATAGTACCGTACAAAGCAATAACATTTTTATCTTTGTCAAATATTGGTTCGCATTTGCAATCAATATATTTCTCCTCTTGGTTTTTTGGAAATATCCGCAGTTCAATCGAGCAAGAGTGCCCTGACATCAGCTTGTCAAAAGCTTCCTGTGTTTTTGCCCTGTCTTCGGGATGAACAAAACGAAGCAATTCTTGAAAATCACCTGCAAAGTCGTCAGGTTCATTATTAAAGATCTGGTATACCCCTTCAGATATAATGAACTCTTTTTTCAAAACATCATATTTCCATATTCCTGCACAGGCAACCTCCCTGGCTTGATTCAGGCTGTCCCCGAATTCCCTCTGGCTTTTTTCAACCTGCTTTTGCCTGGTGATGTCCCGGATAATACCTATGGTCTTGACCGGTTCATTATTTTCATTGTAGATTGCTTTGGTTTTCACGTGAACGAATTTTATGTTCCCGTCGGGAGTTACAATTCTATATTCAAGATCGTACGGTATACCGCTTAATTCTCCTTCAATGGTTTCCTTTACTCTTTGAAGATCATCTTTATGTACAATTTTATAAATATTTTCCATATCTCCGTCAAGTTCTTCGGGTGTGACTCCCAAAATCTGATAAACAGCATCGGTGAAGAAAATATCGCCCGTTTTTAAATCATGGGTCCAGCTTCCCATTTGTGAAAGCTGTTGTCCATAATATATGTTTTCACTTAATAAACTAAGTTTTTTCTGCAATTCTTTTTTGCTTCCATTAAAAAACATGTTTATCCCCCAACTGTAATAATATCTATTTAAACAGCATATTCCGCCAGTAGTTTTATAAACACATCCACAATAACGGGATCAAATTTTAATCCCGCCTGGTTTTAAGCTCTGATATCACCTGTTCTTTATCCAAAACCTCGTTATCCCTGTTGTTGATCATTGAATTATTATACTCGGCCACCGATATCATCCTGGCTATTTTTGATATTTGATCCTCTTTTTCGGTAATGTCATAGACCGTAGCAAAAATTAAAGTCCTGTCCCCGTATTCATAAGGACATGCGTAAACTTCAACCGTCCTGATTTCATCATTTGCAAGTTTTTGCTCAAGTACAAGGTTGTTGCAGTGGTCTTCAAGAAATGTGCTGATATTATCCGTGGTTTCCCCGGGTGAAAAGAGTTTTATATCAAATATTGCCATCCTTTCAAGCTGTTCAATCGGATATCCGTAGAATTCAGCGGCTGAATTGTTGGCATGCTCAATTGCTCCTGTTTCCATATCAATCAATAACATGATTGATCCGTGTTCACTGAAAATCCTGTCAAAGTCAATTCCGTCCACAGGATGGGCATTTGCCGTTATTGAGATGTGAAGCACAGCAAAAAGTAAAAAAAATATAATTACTAATATTTTTTTCAAATATTAATTCTCCCCCCCACTATTTAAATAACAAAATCAACTAAATTAAATACATCTTGCTGACAATAATGATTTTTAATTTCTCTTTTCATGCATTTTCAATGTTTATGTGTTCCGGAATTCCTCCTTCAACAATAAATCAATCCAGGCATTATTCTCAAGTCCATTTCTATTTAATTTTTTTACCCCGCTGGTACTGGATTAAATCAAATTTCTGCTTTTCCACATCTGCTTATTTCCTCTCGAAAAACCCTTTATAGCTCATATTGAATTCTTCATCCAATGTCAAAATAAGAATCAAATTTGGTTTTTATCGCTAAGTTCATAGATAAACACAATGCAACCTGGTTAGGTTGCATATAAGTTACAAATTCGGCATCGCTCAATATTTATCCTTCACTCTTCAAAAATTATTGAACTGTATAAGTCTGAGGCCTCTTTTATATCTTTTTCACCTCTGATTGTCCATGGTACGCATAACGGTTTAAAAACATGCCGGCACAAAAAATAACCGAAAGCATCGTCCCTGTACCTGTATGCAATGAAATCGGGCCGGGAAAGAACGTTGACAAAAAGGTTGGTCATGGCAAATGCCTCCAGGAATGACAGGTCACCTTTCTCCCCGGAGAATCTCATTGACAATTGCCCGCGTATAATATCCGGCCTGTTTTTTCTAAACCATTTGACAACGAAAGGATCAAAGGATTCAATACAGATAAACCCCTCATAATCTGATATTATATCGCATACGGCTTTGCACAGTTCTTCAACCGGTCCCGTATTGTTCGACTTTATCTCGCAGATAACCGGCATGCCATTCAAAACCTTCAGAACATCGGTCAATAACGGGATTTTCTCTCCGGTACCGGCAATACTGTAGTTTTGCAGTTCATCATATTCAAGCTCATAAACCTTTATATCCTTTCCGCATAACCTTATCAGGGTATCGTCGTGGAACACCACAACCTTTTTGTCGCGGGTGAAACGAACATCAAGTTCCACTCCGAGCTTTCTTTCATATGCTTTTTTAAATGCCGCCAATGAATTTTCAGGAACCGTCTTCCCATGAAGCCCCCGGTGTGCGAACATCTGCACGGGCAGCTTTTCAATCCTCTTTTGGTTGGGCTTTATCAGGTATAAAACAAGTAAAAATATGGCAACAAGAAAACCAATAATATATCCTATAACCATATTATCAATCCCCGACATCCATCATTTCAAGCTTTTCCTTCGGCAATACCGGTTTTGAATCGCCATGGCGGACCATCAGCATGGTACAGAACGCCACGGCCATAAATACCGCAGCATATGGGAACAATGTCCTGTATCCCACGAATTCCAGAAGAGCACCGGATAGTATTGGCGTTAGAATTTGCGCCGCCATCGAAAAGGTATAATAATACCCGGTATATTTTCCCACGTCTGAACCTTTTGCCATTTCAACCACCATCGGATAGGAGTTGACATTGATTGCGGCCCATCCCGAACCGACCAGGACCAGAATCACGGTTAATAACGGGTTGTATGATGTAAAAAAGAAAGCGATTGAAAAGGAAACAAACAGCATCACTATTCCGATTAATATGGTTTTTCTCCGTCCTATCCTGGAAGCTATGAAACCTACCGGGATATATGATACTACTGCGGCTGCAGTTGCAACAAGCAGGTTGGCGGCAAATCCTCCGCCTGCGATACCCAAAAAGCTTTGCGCGTATTTCGAAAAAGCCGTGGTAACGGCATTATAAGCCATAAACCAGAAGAAAATCGACAACAAAATAAAAATAAGACTTTTCTTAACCTCTTTGGGCAAAGCCTTGCTATTCCCGGAATCAGTTTCTCCTGTTCCCGATTCGTGGCCGTTTACTGCCTTCATTTCGGCAACCAGCTTATTTTCATCAATTATTAAAACAAGAGCAACAACCGAAACAACCATTATTCCCGAAACAATAAGGAATAACGGGGTGTAATCTGGTTTGCCGGTATCGGATACCAACAGCGAAATGACAACTAATGTAAACGCCCCGCCTATTGCCCCCATCAGGTTGATTATTGCATTTGCCTTTGAACGCAGGGGTTTCGGAGTAACGTCAGGCATTAACGCCACTGCGGGAGAACGGTATGTACTCATCGAAACAAGCGTTATCAACAAAGCAATGATAAATAATGCCAGGTTAACAGTGTTATCTCCGAACGGGAGAAAATTCATAGATATAACGGCTAATGCGGTACCGCCGATAATATACGGCATTCTTTTCCCAATTTTTGTTGAAGTCCTATCTGACAACGCTCCGAAAAGCGGAAGCATAAACAGTGCAAGGATGTTGTCCAACGCCATGATTCCTCCTGCAACCGTATCGCCTATTTGAAAAGTATTCTTTAGTATCAGAGGAACTATACTGTCGTAGAGCTGCCAGAATGCGCAAATGGAAAAAAATGCAAGTCCGATAATTGTTGTACGCCTGTAATTTAATTTAATACTTAAAACCCCCTTAATCAACTTAAACATATCATTTAAAAAACAGGGTGTCAATTAAATATTCATTCGCTTTTTAATTCATTCACGGCTTCATCCAGGTATCCCAAATCCCAAAGCAGCCTGCTTCCTATATACTTGTCACGTATGTCCTTCGTTGCCGGAAAAGCCTTCTTTACATCATCATCTGAAAGCCCAATCTCCTTTGGTCTGGTTGCCATACCGATTTTTTTCATAAACCCTTCTACCTGTTTCAACGGGGGAAGTTCCTCGGAAATTATTTTCAGGATTGCATCCCAGTTGTTAATAATAATATCAAGTCTTTTTGCATGTGGTTTAACGTCATACTTTCCTTCTCTTTTTTCAAGTTCAATTAATGATTCTGCACTTCTGCCCAAAAACCCGGCAAGAAATTGATTCCATTCTTCTGCCGAAAAAGACCTGACATAATCAAGGGCCTTTTTTCTGTCGGGAATAATGCTGCAGATAAATTCATATATTCTGAGGCACAAAAGTGTGGCAACACCGCATTGTATACCGTGATAGGCTGAAGGTGTGTTAAACTCAAGCGAACGCATATTCCACAGGTGTGAAAAATAATGTTCCATTCCGGAAGCTGGCCTGGAAAGTCCTGCAAAACTCATGGCTATGCCTGTAACAATCAGGCCTTCAATAACCGGTTTTATGGTGTTGGGATTGGTATCGTACAAATTGTCAATGTTCATGCATTTTTTGACGGCATGCCTTACCAGTGACGCAATCTCCTCGCAGTAATATTCACCGGTAATCAAATGAGATATGCGCCATTCACATATACTGATATATTTCGCAAGCATGTCGCCTATACCGGCCTGCAAAAGAATTCCAGGGGCATTGCATATGACATCAAGGTCAGCCACTATAACATCAGGGCATACGCTGTCAAGGCTTACTTTAATTCCGTTCCTTATCATTGATGATGTTGCGGAAGCATAACCATCCATAGACGGAGCAGTTGCCACAATCATATAAGGCTTGCCCGTAACCTTGGCAACTATTTTTCCAATGTCGTTTATAGTACCCGATCCAATTCCTGCTATAAAATCACATTCACCGTCATAATGCATTACAGCCTTTCCAACCGCTGTTTCATCGGGTTCAGTTCGCTCGGAATCATATACATACAATGAAAAAGAAAGATTCTCATTTTCAAGATATTTGCATACAGTTTCCCCCGCTGCCTCATAAGTATTTTTATCAGCTATAATAAAAGCTTTCGAGCCGCCATATTTCCTGATTATAGTGGGGATCTTAACCAATGCCTCCTGTCCTATAAGAATTTCCTTAATATCAGTTTTATGAGTTTTGCCGCATCTGCATTCTATACCTGTGTTAATAAGATTATCAATATTATCCTTATAGAGTCCTGTCAAATTCATATCTCATCATACCCCGATTCTGCCAAAAATTCATATGTTTCCTTATTTCTTAAGTACTCAACTCATTGTATATCTTTATCAATCATAATATTTAAAGTTTCATGACATTTACTATATATATATTCAATCAGAGCCGCATTCCCCTGTCATTTAAAACCTTTATAAGAGGAACAGGATTATTTGCGGTTATCACGTCCGCACCATATTCAATACATTTAATAACATTTTCCTCATTGTCTGCACAATACAAGTGTATTGGAAAACCCATTCCAGAAAAATGCTCACATAATTCCGGAGTCATTATTTTCAACGCGATACCTATTCTGTCATAATATTGATATGTACCAGGCTCATATTCCTTCATCATAAAGTCAGGATATCCCATGGTTGTAACATTGTATTTCTGCTTCAAGTACTTTATTATCCTTGAGCTGAAACAATAAAAAAAACACCTTTCCAGACATCCATATTCTTTAAGCAGCCCAATGGTTATATCAACAGTCTCATATGTAAATTCCTTAATTTCTACGCCCAGTATAAGTTTTGGATTTTTTTCAAACAATTCGAGCGCTTCTCTCAAAGTAGGAATTTTTTGACCACTGAATTCCCCGCCAAACCATTTACCGGCGTCCAACCGTTTGATTTCTTCAAGCGTTTTGTCTCTGACATGTCCCTCTCCATCGGTTGTCCGGGACACATCACCGTCATGGATTATTACAGGGACTTTATCCTTTGACAGCCAAACATCAAATTCAATCGCATCAACTACAAGTTCCAGAGCCTTTTCAAAAGAAATAAGAGTATTTTCAGGATATTTTGAACAATATCCGCGATGCCCTTCAACTATTATTTTTTTCAATATAATTTCCTCCCTATATGGTAACACTCCGGTAATTAATAATCAAAACATTGAAAACATTAATCCAGACATTCACTGTCATTTCTGTTTTATATTGCTTTATGCTTTGGATATACCTAAGTTACTGTTAAATAAGGCACATTATTGATGCATTCCAATATGCTTTTCTTATCAGGCATTGCATTTATTGCACCCTTAGCTGTTGTGGTGAGAGACCCTGCGGCGTTTGAAAAACGTACTAATTCACGAATCTCCTCATTACTGTATAATGAAATATCTTTTTTGTTTGAAATGATCTGATATAACATTGCTCCCCAGAAAGAATCCCCTGCACCTGTTGTATCTATTGTCTTTACATCAAATGCCGGTTCACTTGCCATTCTGCCGTTGGCATAACATATACAGCCTTTTGGACCAAGCGTCACCACCAGCAATTTAAGCTTAAACCCGCCTGCAATTTCCTTTATACCCTCTTCGATATTATCATGTCCTGTTAAAAATATAAGCTCATCATCGGAAACCTTTGCAATGTCGGCTATTTCAAGGCTATTAACAATAAATTCGCGGGCTTCATTTAAATCATTCCATAATTGTATCCTAAGGTTTGGATCAAATGAAATTAAAAGACCGAACTCTTTCGCCTTCAAAGCAGCGGCAAGTGTTGCACTTCTCGACGGATCTGCTGCCATTGAAACCGAACCGAAGTGAAATACTTCAGAATTCCTTATCAACTCGTAGTTAATATCATTATTATCCAGCATAACATCAGCGGATTTTTCACGGTAAAACCTGAAATTGCGATTACCGTTCCGGTCAAGGGATACTATAGCCAGTGTCGTGGGATAATCTTTTGTTACTTTAACTCCACTGGTGTCAATACCGGCTTTGTCAAGTTCTGATTTAAGGAATGTACCAAAGACATCATCTGAAAGTTTTGATATATATGCCGTTTTCAAACCAAGCTTCGCTGCCTGAGCCAGAACATTCACCGGTGCTCCTCCCGGTTTTCCGGTCATTGACATGCTTCGGTTTTCAATGTCTTTTTCTGCAAATACATCCAGAAGACATTCACCTATTGCAGTAATATCGTATTTTTTCATACAGGCAACCCCCATCTGTCTGTTCAAAAATCCGTGAAGGACAGGTTGGTACAAAAATCATTATACCACAATTGTCCATGTCCCCTGTTTTACCAGTATTTTGTATTGTCCCGTACATAACGTAAGTTTACCTTCAGTTACAAGTCCCTCACAGTACAGGCCGTTCACTTCGGCAAATTCGGCACCTGAATGAAGTACAAATTCTGCTTCAGCATCAAACGGAACTTCAACAGTATACAGAATACCGCCGTTTTCCCTTTTCCATCCGCTTACATAACGTCCTGCTGCAGAATTGTATTCTGCCAGAACACTTTCAAATCTCGGATCTATTTCAGGACGAATTATTGCCTTCTTAAATCCTGGTTTTTCTTCACAAGGGTTAAGTCCGGCCATATGCTTATACATCCATTCCATTATTGCGCCATATGCATAATGGTTCATACTGTTCATTCCTGTATCACTCACAAGACCGTTGGGAAGAACTGAATTCCACCGCTCCCATATTGTTGTGGCACCCATGTTTACTTCGTAAAGCCAGCCTGGATAATCCTCATTGAGTAAAAGCGTGTAGGCATAATCGGAAAGACCATTTGATGAAAGCACACGGTTCAGTATATGGGTACCTACAAAACCTGTATCCAGATGGATCTTTCTGTCGTCCAGCTTCTTCTTCAGATCATTGATAACACGTTGCCTGAACTGTCCGGGAACCAGGTCCAGATACAAAGCCAATGCCATCGCCGTTTGTGTAGGAACGGCAATCCTTCCTGTTTCAGTAAAATACTCCCTGCGGAAAGCCGCTTTTATTTCTTCGGCAAGATTTGAATAGTACTCATGTTCTTCTTTCCTGCCGAGAATATATGCCGCTTTTGCTGTCAGTAAAGCCGAATAGTAATAATACGCGGATGCGACATAATAAGGATCGGTTCCGCCATAGCTGCTGCCCTGAACAGGATTGTCAAGTGAAAGCCAGTCAGCGAAATGAAAACCGCAATGCCACAAACGGCTGCCGCCGCATTTTTCATCATCCTGTTTCTTTATATAATCCACCCAGAGCCTCATGTTTTCGAACTGGTATTCAAGCATTGTCCTGTCACCATAATAAAGATAAAGGGTCCATGGTATTACCGTCGCAGCATCCCCCCATGCACATGAACCATGAGAATCATGTTTACCTTTGCCGATGATTTTTCTGATCTCTCCAATTGCATCGGGTACGACATGGGGTACAGATCCATCCATAATACGCTGTTCAAGCAGCATATCAAACAGGTACTTCCTGTAAAATGCAGGAGTATACATATTAAAGCACGCCGTGGCGCAAAATACCTGGGCATCGCCTGTCCATCCCATGCGTTCATCACGTTGAGGGCAGTCGGTGGGAACATCCAGGAAATTATCCCGCTGGCTCCAGATTACATTTTCAATCAGGCGGTTTACTTTCGCGTTGGAAGTTGTTAGATTACCGGTAAAATCCAGCTGAGAGTGAATCACACAAGCAGTAAAGTCATCCGGATTCACATTCTCCATACCTGTAATTTTCATATAACGGAAACCATAGTATGTGAAATGCGGACGGACATATGCCGGTTTTCCAGCAGATATATAAATAAATTCCTGTTTCGCAGTGCGAAGATTATCATTATAGAAGTTTCCGTTTTGCAAAAGCTCCCCGAATTGCAGTTTGACCTCGGAACCTTTTGGCAAATCGCACCGGAACTCTGCCCATCCGGTCATAACCTGCCCGAAATCAATTACTTTTTCTCCGGCCGGTGTTTCCAAAAGTTCTTTTTTATTCCACCTTTGAATTACCGTCACAGGTGGACTTAAACGCTCCATTAGTTTTCCCGCTGGTGCTTCAGCAAGGCCCGCGTTAACAAAATCAGACGTATCGCAATTAGACTGTGACCAGTTTGGAACTTCAAGGTTAGCATCATATATTTCGCCATCATAGATATTGCTGAAAAGAATCGGAGAGGGGTGGCACAGCCAGTTTTCATCAGTTCCGAAGATTAATTCTTCCCCGTTTTTCAGTTCAACAACCAGTTCTGCCAGGAATTTCATTTCTTTTCCATACAACTGATCAACATAACCAAGAAAACCAAATCTACCTTTGTACATGCCGTTTCCCAGAATTGCACCTACAGCGTTTTCTCCTTTATGTAATAAATCAGTGACATCATAAGTCTGGTATTGCACCCATAAATTATAATCATTGAAGAAAGGTGTCAGATACTCGTTGCCAGCCTTTCTTCCATTGATTTCGATTTCATATAATCCAAGTCCTGTTGCATATAGTCTTGCCCTGGATATCTCATCAGGAATACAGATTTTTTTATAAAACAAAGGATGAATTTTATTCTCAAATGGCGGTCTTATCCATTTTGCATGCCATGGTTCGTTCATTTTCCCGGTTTCAAACCAGTTGGTTTCACTTTTTCCTGTATCTCCGTCATCGGCCCACACCGTTACGTTCCAGTAATATCGCGTCCTTGGCAGCAGCTTTATATCTGCAGGAAAACCCAGGGAACTGATCGAGCTTTGCCTGCCGCTGTCAAAAACAATATCTTTCAGTTCGGGATCAAGCCCGACTTTAATCCGGGCAGCGGCTTGTTTTTTACCCGTAGATTCAGTAACCACCCAGGAAAAAACCGGTTTTTCCATATAAAATCCAAGCGGGTTTTCCAGATGATTTGTCCTCAGGTTTTTAATTACCATAACTTTGGCACCTCACTAATTCAAATTATGAAAAACAAAAACAGAAACATAACCGCCGTTAAAATTGGGCTGTCATTATGTTCAGATTTAATTAAACCGTAAAAATGTTCTTTTATAAGTATACCATCAATTAGCAGCATATGGACATTTTTATGTAAATAAAAAACCCATAACCGGCCTGATTTTCACAGGCTGATTATGGGTTTTTTCTCTGTCATGTTTTACAATCCAGCGTTATTCTGCCTATGCTTCCAGTTTATATTTCCTCGCGCGCTCAAACTCAATCATTATGTCGGAAGATGGTTTTTCAGACAACAGCGAAACAATTACAATCACTATACAGGAGAAAATAAATGCAGGCATTAATTCGTATATTCCAAAAACTCCACCAAGTTAGCAGCAATTCGCTCGCTGGTTTCGTCAGGCGGTTGTAAATCACGCACTTTATCGGGTATATTCGATTCAACGATACAAGTTATACGATCCAAGCCACATGTTACATAGGGTTCACCTATGCGGTCACCCGGTTGGTAAATAGGAATCTCCCGACGGTATGGCGGTTTGTCAACGATATAAATATCATGCATGCCCTCCAGTTCCAAGGGCTGGGCGGTGTTGACCTCCACAATTACTTTGCGGGCATTTTTGACCAGCAGGGGTGTATTCCCCACTCCCGGGCCCAAAACCAGATGACCTTCGGCGGTAATGGCGACCGCCTCCACAATGGCCACAGCAACCTCGCCGAAAAAACCGCAGTCCACCTGCGGTCCGAAATGGCTCAAATGAATGTCGGTATAATGGATTTCACCGCGATTAATGCTGGCCCGCATGCTCTTGTTCGAGGCTGCATAATAAGGGGCACGCCCGGCAACGGCACCTACGCTGGCTAGTGCTTCTTCAATCTCCGGACCTACCGAGGCGCCGGACCAAATATTTATCCTGCATCTCCTACCGTTGGCCACGGCTTTAGCCAGGGCTAAGGTTACGGCCTTAGGGTAGCCGGAGGGCGTAAAACCGCTTACCCCCACGTTCATACCGTCTTCAATCAGTTCTGCCGCTGTTTCCGGCGGTACGATCTTGTCAAATAACGCCGGATGCCGCAAACGGGTTTTATCTAGCATATCTCAC
>ENA-OWOZ01002266-OWOZ01002266.1-bioreactor-metagenome-genome-assembly--contig:-NODE-2266-length-14860-cov-3.871271_pt1 | contig 14860 bp, 14 predicted proteins | sample MGYA00238140_ERZ651804 | MGnify/ENA primary metagenome ERZ651804 (study PRJEB26910, sample SAMN07631232) | bioreactor metagenome | isolation source: Switchgrass digestor | place: USA: Dartmouth... | reverse complement strand
AACACCCTTGGTAAAAGCATGCGGGAAGGCAAAAGCTATAATATCGGTATCCTCACGGCAGAGCACTTCATGCATGAAAGCGCATTCTACTCAAAAATATACCAGGCGCTCATAAAAGAAATGATGCGGTTCGATTATTTTGCCATCCTGGAGATAATATCGGGACATGACGAGAGAAGCCTTGTTATGCCCCATATTTTAAGAAAAAACAAGGTGGACGGCATTATCTTTCTGGGACAGATGCAAAGCAACTATATTAAAATGATAGACAGTACCGGCATACCTTATATATTTCTTGATTTTGTTGATGATGCGTTTAATGTGGATACAATAATAAGCGATAATGTCTACGGTTCTTATGAAATAACGAAATACTTAATATCCAACGGACATAAAAAGATTGGTTTTATCGGCAATCAGTTTGCTACAACAAGCATAACGGACCGGTATATCGGTTTTTATAAAGCCATGCTTGAGAACAAATTGGAAATAAACGAGGAATGGATTATCAGTGACAGGGATGAATATGGCAACTTCATCGATCTGAAGCTTCCTAAAAATCTGCCTACGGCATTCGTATGCAACTGTGACAAGATAGCTTATGAATTGATATTATTGCTGAAGAAAAGCGGTGTCAGTGTCCCGGACGACGTATCCGTAGTCGGATATGATAATTATGTTTATTCCGTTTTAAGCGACCCGCAGATTACAACCGTGGAAGTTAACGTAGACGCAATGTCCGAAATGGCTGTTGCGTCCATAATCCGGAACTGCACTAATCCTGCCACGGAAAGCAGCAGGAAAATAATAAGCGGAAAAATCATAATCAGAAATTCCGTATCAAATCTTATTGACAAAAAGTAAAATACTAATTTAATATATGTTTATCGTTAACTTTACTATAAACTAATATTAGACGAGACGAGAGGCTAAGCTATGATGAATAAAGAAATTGAAAACGAACTGGTCAGTCATATCCTTCCGTTCTGGATGGGACTTAAGGATGACAAGTATGGCGGTTTCTACGGAGAAGTAAGCTTTGACAAAACGGTAAATCCTTATGCCATAAAAGGCGGCATATTGCACAGCCGCATACTCTGGTTTTTTTCCAACGCTTATCTTACTTTGAAAAATAAAGAGTATCTTGCTTATGCGGACCATGCTTACCATTTTATAAAGGATAAGCTCTATGACCCGCAGTACGGCGGTGTATACTGGACCGTAACCCATGACGGGAAACCGGATGATACATGCAAGCATACATACAATTTGGCATTTGCAATCTATGCCCTTTCTTCATATTACGATGCATCGGGCAGTCAGGAGGCTTTAACCCTGGCTTACAAGCTTTTTGATACTATTGAGGCCCGCTGCAGGGATGACGGCGGTTATCTTGAAGCATTTGAACGGGACTTTAAGCCGTCGTCCAATGAGAAGCTGTCCGAAAACGGTGTTATGGCCGGCCGCACCATGAATACCCTGCTTCATTTGATCGAAGCATATACGGAGCTTTACAGGGTGGATCGGCAGGAAAAGGTGGCCGCATGCCTTCGCGGCATGCTTGATACCCTGGCTGAAAGAGTATACAATCCGGAGCTTGGCCGGCTTGAAGTATTTTTCGATCTGAATTGGAATTCGTTAATTGATCTGCATTCCTACGGTCATGACATCGAAGCATCCTGGCTTGTCGACAGGGCTTGCGAGGTGCTTGCCGAAAAGGAATATACCGATAAAATTTCGAGGATAACAAAGGCCCTTGCGGAAAAAATCCATTCCATTGCACTGGACAGCAATTCTTCGGTTTACAACGAATGTGAAAGAGGCGTTGTTGATAAAAGAAAAATATGGTGGGTTCAGGCCGAAGCCGTCGTAGGCTTTGTAAATGCTTATCAAAAGGACAAATCCCGAACCGACTATCTTGATACCGCCCGAAGGATTTGGTCATATATCAGGCAGTACGTAATTGACCCGAGGGAAGGTTCCGAATGGTTCAACGAACTGTACCCGGACGGAACACCCATAAGGGAAAAGGAAATAGCCGGCCTGTGGAAATGCCCGTATCATAACGGAAGAATGTGTTTTGAGCTGATAAACCGCAATATTAATATTAGATAGGAGATTGACATGCATCCCCAATACTATGTCGAACAGGAAAAATATGAAAAATTAATAAGCAGAAAAAACGTAAAGAGCAGTGAATACAACGGAATGTATGACCGCTATGTGTACCCCGTCCTGACAAGGGAGCATATTCCGGTATTCTGGAGATACGACCTTGACGAAAAAACCAATCCGTTCTTTATGGAAAGACTTGGTGTAAACGCGGTATTCAATTCAGGAGCCATAGAATTGAACGGCAAATACTATCTTGTAGCCCGCGTGGAAGGATATGACCGAAAGTCCTTCTTTGCTGTGGCTGAAAGCGACAGCCCCGTGGACGGATTTAGGTTCTGGGATTATCCTGTTGTTCTTCCCGACACATACGAGAAAGAAACCAATGTATACGACATGCGGCTTACAAAGCATGAGGACGGTTATATATACGGGGTATTCTGTTCGGAAAGCAAGGACGAGGAAAACAGCGACCTTTCGGCTGCTGTTGCCGAAGCCGGAATCGTAAGAACAAAAGACTTAAAGACCTGGGAAAGGCTTAACAACTTAAAAACCCTTCAATCACCCCAGCAAAGAAATGTAGTCCTTCATCCCGAATTCGTAAACGGAAAATACATGTTCTACACAAGGCCCATGGACGGTTTCATTGAGGCCGGCTCGGGCGGAGGAATCGGCGTCGGTTTTTGCGACGATATTACAAACGCTGTAATTGATGAGGAGATTATCACAAGCAGGAGAAAATATCATACCATCACCGAGGCAAAGAACGGCGCAGGCGCGGTACCCATAAAGACAGAGAAAGGCTGGATACATATTGCGCACGGTGTACGCAATACGGCCGCCGGGCTTCGCTATGTCATATATGTATTTGCCACCGATCTGAATGACCCGACGAAAGTTATTGCGGAGCCATCCGGATATTATATAGCTCCTATGGGCGAGGAGCGGATCGGAGACGTGTCCAATGTGGTATTCACCAACGGAGCAATTGTTACAGAAGATAAGAAGGTTTACATCTATTACGGTTCCTCCGATACAAGGCTGCATGTAGCCGAAACCACGATTGACAAGCTTGTCGACTACACCTTCAATACCCCTCCGGATCCCCTGCGCTCGGCGGACTGCGTACGGCAGCGCTGCGAACTGATTCGCAGGAATCTTGCCATTTTAAAGGGGTCTACCGAATAAATCCGATTTGATTTAAGGTGTTATAAAGAAACTTTGAAATACATAAAGATTTACCCCCATAATGCAAAACAGCCCCGCAAAATAAGTGCCTTGCGGGGCTGTACTTCTATCTATGTGAGGCAGGATATACCTCATCGGTATTTATATATTATCCTTCATAACGGTTAATCTGATACAACCCAGCGGACAATGGCTTTAAACAGATCCCCGTCAACCTCTATGACGAATTTTCCGCCCTGAAGCTCCACGAAGCTTTTCGCTATTGCCAACCCAAGGCCTGAACCTTCGCTGCTTCGCGACTGGTCTCCCCTTACAAACCTTTCGGTGATTTCTTCGGGATTGAAGTTTATTTCGGCAGCCGATATGTTCTTGACGGCAATCATTACTTCATCTTCGGATCTTGTGATGTCTATATATGCCCTGGTGTTTGGCATCGAGTACTTGATTACATTCATGAGCAGGTTTTCAAATACCCGGTATGTTTTATCGCTGTCCAGCTTAAGTACCAGCTTTTCTTCAGGATAATTGAAGCGGAATGTTATACCCGATTCCCTGATTTTATCATCCATCTCCAGAAGAAGCTGTTTGATCAGGTCAATGATATCCACATCGACAATATTAAGGGAGACATTATGGCTGGTAGCCTTGCTGACCTCAAACAGGTCGTCGATCAGGTTTTTAAGCCTCTGGGATTTTTTATCCAGCGTATTTATATAAGCCTTCCTTTCCTCCTCGTTTGTCCCTTCCTCCTTAAGCAGGTTCACATATGTGATTATCGCGGTAAGCGGCGTCTTAAGGTCATGGGAAACGTTTGTTATCAGGTCGGCTTTCATCCTCTGGCTTTTTACTTCCTCTTCCACCGCCTTTTTAAAGCCGTTCTGGACCTTTGAAAGCTCGTTCTTCAGTGGTTCGAATACACCCAGTTCCTCATTAATCTTATAATCAAGGTTCCCCTCGGCTATCATCCTTGTTCCGTCCAGGAGCAGCATGTATTTCCTCCTGACATCATCATAGTATTTTCTCAGTACAAAAAATAGAATTATTGAGTACACAATCAGCAGGGGAATCCCAAACACCCAAATGCCGCACAATACCAGCAGTATTGAGAAATTAACAATGAGAGCCTTAATTATCACTTTATTGGACTTATCCGTCAGATCCACCTCACCGATAGATTTGATGAACTGCCTGATTCTCCTGAAAATCCATACAACAATCCTTCCTATTGTCGTTTTTTTTGTCAGGTATCTCCTAAAGCCAATGGAAAATACCTGCCTCATCGAAACAAATGCCATGAAGATTATCGATAGGGTTATAAACCATAGGAAAAAGCTTATGCAGTAATCAATTGCCTTAAGTATACTGTCCGGCACCACAATAGGTTCAAGGGTTACAATGAAGCTCCCGTCCATGGTTTCCCATACAACCTGGGATATCAGGTTGTATAATCCGACGGTAACAAACAGACCGGCCACGTTGATCTCAAAAGGTATTTTTGAGGTAATTCCCCTGCCTACATTCCAGGATTTCTTAAGAGGAAGCAGCATGGCAGCCAGAACGATAAGACCCGCACAGGCAATGAATACATATATCAGTCCCGAACTGCTGATTGCAGATGTCATATCCGGAACATAGAACGAAATACTGCCCGGTTTATAGAAATCCTTCGAGACGGATGCGTATATGATTGTCATATCGGCAGGCGGCCTAATCTCATCCTTATACCGGTACCATCTCATCGGCGGAGAACACCTGCCCCGGATGCCTGATGAGAAGACTTAATATTTTAAATTCCAATGGGGTCAGTTTTACCGGCTTGCCGTCCACGGAGACCTGAAATGTATTCTCATTCAGCTCAAGCCCACCCACGATGTAGACATTCTCGCTGCTCTTGTCAGCCATGCTCTTATATTTCATATAACGGCGAAGCTGGGAATTCACCCTTGCGATAAGCTCCATTGGGGCAAAGGGCTTGGTTACATAATCATCCGCTCCTATGTTAAGGCCTGTGATCTTGTCAATTTCCTCTGATTTTGCGGTAAGCATGATAACCGGGAATTCATATTTCTCCCGCAATTTCATGGTCATGGTCAGGCCGTCCATCTTCGGCATCATAATGTCTATTATGGCCAGGTGTATTTCTTCCTTTTCAATGATTTCGAGCCCTTCCAGCCCGTTTTGAGCCTTGAAGACGTTATAGCCCTGGTTCTTAAGATAAATGCCTATACCGTCCAGTATCTCCCTGTCATCTTCAACAACCAAAACATTATAAGAATTCATGTCTCCAACCACCTAATCGTTTTTCTATAATTATACATCATGGCCTGCGTTATGGCATATCCCTTTCATCTCCTTTTTGTTCCGGCTGTTTCAAGTTAAATATAATGCAAAAATCTAAAGCTCATAAGAATATAAACCAAAAGAATTTCTTAAGATTTGAATCGGAGATTAATCATCCTCGACATAATAAGTCATATTTCTACACATTTTTCATACTTCTGCATATTATGTATTGGAAGCTAATAGAGCCAATTGCTTCTTAATCGGAAGCAATAGCTTCCTAATTGTAAGCTGTCGCTTCCAATTTGTAAGCTGAAGCTTACGATGGTAAGCTTTCACTCACCAAATGAAAGCTTACGCTTTTAAAACATCATATCAGGAGGTGGAATATGGATAACTACAGCAAACCCAAAAGCGCGGTTGTTGTAAGCTCCGATGTTTATGCCGCAAAATGTGATAAAGATTGCGAAGCTAGCGTTCTGCAATCCGAGACACTGACAAAAGCCGTGAATCATCCATGGCCCGGAGGAGACTTTAAAATCCCGAGAGTTCTGGCAGAATTCGTGGTTCAGGTCGATTCCGAAGCAAAAATCCGGCTCAACGAACCTGCCTATGAGATAAAGAGAATTGAGAAACAGATATTCCTCAAACAGTGCAGGTATATCGCCACAACCAACAAGGTCTTCTTTGAAGGGTACATCAGGAAAAATATTGAATATGCCACCAAGACATGCTCAAAGTACAATACCATCGCAGGCGTGATTAAAGATACAACCGTTCATGTACCGGTAAAATTCTACACCAAGGTGGATTTCTGCACTCCTCCTCAAATAGTGCCTAATCCTCCTTCCCTGGTGGCAAGATACTTTGATGAGAAGAGAATGGGCAAGGACATCCGGGAAGCAGACAGGTCCAATATCGAAATTTTCAATGAGCCTGTTTACTGCGAACTCGAATGGGCTGCAATATACGATGCGGATATTAACGACAAGGGTAAACCTATTGACAAGATACCTAATGAAGAAGAGTTCCAGGAATTCACCGATAAGTCCGTCATTTACCTGTGCATAAAGCTGCTGCAGAAGCAGCAGGTATGCTGGCCCTTCCCCGACAAGCTCGACATGAAGAAGAAACCCTTCCCGCAGAATACGGAATGGCTTGTGCCGGACTTTGATGATAAAAGATAGCTAGCCCATATGTTATAACTGGGTTGCTGCAAAAAAAAACGGGGGATACTCCTGCAGTATCCCCTTGTTTCTTATATATCGCTAACCGTCTTAAACCCTCTTCCATAAATACCATTTGATTCTGTTATAATAATAAATGCATCAGGATCCGTTTTAACCACAGCTTTCCTTATCTGCAGCACCTTTCGGTTATTGCATGCACACATTATCACCTGCTTGTCTTTTTTCGAAAAGGAACCCTTCCCCTTAAGCAGGGTGGCTCCGCGGCTTGTCTCCTCGCTTATGCTTTTCGTTATCATATCACCATGTTCCGATACAATAAAAATAAGCTTTCCCGCACCAATGCCATACATTATTTTGTCAATTACAACAGCGGAAGCCATAATGGCCGTGAGCCCCAATATGACGGAATCGATATTTTTGAACACAAATGCTCCAATCAGAATAACAGTACCGTCAATTATCCATGTAATCTGTCCTATGGATAAATGGGGATACAGTCTTCTGGCAGCCATAATCAGAAAATCCGTACCACCGGCGGAAGATCCCCTTAAATATATAAGTGTCAATCCAATCCCTGAAAAAACTCCTGTGCATATGGCCGCGTAGAATGGATTTCCCGTATATGTCGGAAGAAACGGGATAATGTAGTCCATAACAAATGCACATATCAGCATGGTTTTTATTGATTTTATAATGAATTTTCTGCCCAGGATACGATATGTAATAATAATTATTGGAATATTGAAAAGCAGTGCCATTCTTCCTATAGGTAACCCCAGCAGATAGCTGATAATAACAGCAATACCTGTTACACCAGCCGGGGCAAACCTGGCATTCACTGCAAAGCAATAGATTCCTATATCATATATAAACGCACTGGCTATATCTATTAATATATCAAACAGTATATTTTTCAACTTATTTCCATTCATAATTATTTCACCAGGGATCTATGTAATGACAGTTTTATCCTGTAAATCACTGTGGACGTTGTTAAATCCGGCAGATAATCTATCCTTTATATCCTGAATATACATCCGCATACCTTCATTTTCTCCATAACAACCGATTTTACGTATTCTCTGCCTACAGAGCCGTATTTTTTAGGGTCATATACATCCTGATTTTCCCTTATTGCCTTTTTGACACCATCACTGTAAGCAATTCTGAGCTCGGTCGCAAAATTAACCTTGCAGATGCCTCTTTTAATGCTTTCCATTACAACATCATCGGCCAATCCCGAGGCTCCATGCAATACCAGGGGAATGTCCACTTCTTTTCTGATCCTTTCCAAGCGGTCCAGGTCCAGTTTAGGCTCACCCCGGTATATTCCATGGGCGGTCCCTATAGCAACAGCCAGAGATGTTACATTTGTCTTTAGGACAAATTCCTTTGCTTCATAGGGATCGGTAAATCCGTTGCTTTCTCCACCGTCCAGATCATCCTCTTTCCCTCCAACCTTGCCCAGCTCAGCTTCCACTGGAATTCCAATCGGAGTGCAGATTTCCGTCACCTTCCCGGTAATCCTGATATTATCTTCAAAAGGCTCGTGGGAACCGTCAATCATGATTGATGTATATCCGACTCTTATTGCTCTTACGGCGAGCTCAAAAGATGAACCATGATCCAGATGCAGGGCGACGGGAACAAATGTATTTTGTGCAGCTGCTTTTACCAATCCGTAATAATAATCCAAACCCGCATATTTTACTGTCGAAGGTGTTGTCTGTATAATGACCGGTGCCTTTAATTCTTCCGCAGCCGCAATTACAGCCTGGACCATCTCCATATTTTCTACATTAAATGCACCAACGGCATAGTTTTTTTCCTGTGCATCCAGCAACATTTGTTTGGTTGATACTAACGGCATGTTCTTATCCCTCTATTCTTTATTTATAAACTTGAATTGCGTGACATCCCTGTCCGATAACAGTTCTGAAAACATATGAATGGCCAAAAGAACCGCTCCTTGTACCGGTGTAAAAATCGGCTTTACAAGTTTTCCGCCTATGGCTTCTACTTTGTCCTTTAAATAAGGTATAACGAATTCCGACGCATGAAACAGCCCACCGGAATAAGATACAATAAATTCATTCCCAATAAAGTTCAATCTGCAAGCCAGGCTGTAAACCAGCATAAATAACTCGTCAGCAGCCTCCTGATACAATTTGATTGCCGATGCATCTCCTGCCTTGGCAGCAGAAAACAGAATCCTCTGCAGGGAAGCCACCTTGCTCCGGTTGGGCGCATACTCTGTTTCCATCCTTTCGATAAAATCCTGAATATCCCGGATTTTTAGCTCGTCTTTAAGTATATGATACAGCTCTCCTTCTTTCACGCGTCCATCCGCCTGCTTTGTAAAAAGCTCCATTGTCCTTCTTCCAAGCCAGTAACAAGAGCCTTCATCCCCGAAAAATGTTGACCATCCGCCGCTTCTTGCACTGACATTTTCCCTGCTTTTCCCAAATGCAATACTGCCGGTTCCTGCTACTATATTTATTCCAGGCTTTAGTGCCAGTGACCCCGCCCAGCCAACTTCAACGTCGTTTGCCAGGTAAAAGGGTATGCTGCCAAGTCCGGTCTTTAGTCCTTCCCATAAAAGAACATCGCTTTTTGGACTTTCACCATAACATGGCAGACCTATTGCCATTCCGCGGATTTTATCAACAGATACTTCGTTGTCAGCATCAATGCAGCGGCTGATAATGTACATAATTTTTTTGACTGCATCGGAAACGCCAATCTCTTTATAGGAACAGCCGTCGGTCAGCACATGCGCCACCACCTGGCCTGTTTCATCAACCAAAAGACATTCTGTTTTTGTACCGCCTCCGTCAATGCCCAAATAATAATTCATACTTCACTCCATCCTATTAACCTTTTATTCCTCCGACCGTTAAGCCTTCCACGAAGTTCTTCTGTGAAAATGAGAAAACAATAATTATCGGAACGATCATCATGGTAGACGCGGCCATGATTAAATCCATCTGATTTCCGCGGTCACTGAAAAACGCCGCAATTCCAACCGGAAGGGTGAATAAATCGTTTGAACTGACGGAAATCAGGGGCCAAAGATAAGAATTATAAGTGGCCATAAACAGGTAGATAAACAGCGCTGACAGCATCGGTTTTGCCATTGGAAAGGCAATCATCATAAATCTTTTAAGATGCCCGCATCCGTCAACATCGGCTGCCTCAAGATAATCATTGGGCAGATCAACATAAAACTGCCTCATTAGAAATATGCCAAAGATGTTCACAAAATACGGAACGGTTAAAACAAAATAGCTGTTTGTGAATTTTAAAGTAGCCATCAGCTTATAAAGCGGAACCATCAGCACCTCATATGGTATCATGATGAAAGCCAGTATTATCATAAATACGACATTTCTGCCCTTGAACTCATATTTCGCAAATACGAAACCTATTATGGCACTGGTAAAAACACCGACCACAGTATTTATTATACCGGTCGCAAGGCTATTGATGTAATAGCGGATAAAAGGTATGCTGTCCAGTACCCTCTTGAAGCTTGTAGTCACAAGCTTATGCGGATATAAGGTAGGAGGCATTCTCAAAAGCTCGTTTTGACTTTTGAATGATGATATCAGCATCCAGTAAAATGGCAGTATCATAAAAAAAGATCCAATAATCATCAGAATAAGGCCTATATAATAACCGATGCCGTGTTTTGATCTCTGTTTCATACCTTCCCTCTCTTCCTGCTGCGCTTGTCCAAATCATCCTTTTCCCTGCCTAAGATCCATTGAATCAGGCTGAAGAACAAGATAACAAGCATTAATATAATTGACATGGCCGACGAATATCCCATATCACTGTTCTTAATTCCCTTGTTCATGATATGCAATAAGATAACCATGGTGCTGGTTCCTGGAGTACCGTCTGTTAACAGCTTAACCGGTGTAAAGAACATAAATGCTACCGTAGTGCTCATGATTGCTACAAATATGATGTTGTTCTTTATCAAGGGCAGGGTAATTCTGAAGAATTTTGCCGTTCCTCCTGCTCCGTCAATATCCGCTGCCTCATACATATTTTTGTCAATGCTCCTCATGGCGGCAAGAAGTACTACCGCATAATATCCAAATATAGCCCATATTTGGATAACACACAGGCATATCAATGCCTGCTTTGTCGAAGTTAAAAACGGTTGAGCCGGGAAACCAAGCGCTTTCAGGATTGCATTGAAGAGACCATAGTTCCTGCTGTACAGCCAATCCCATACCAGGCTGATGGCAACAGTCGATATGACAGAAGGCAGGAAATAGATGAACGTAAAAATCTCCCGCATTTTATCTCCCAGTGAATTTAATCCTGCTGCCAGCAGAAGTGACAGTATAAGCGTAAATATTACAATAACAACCGCCGCCATTACCGTATTTTTAAAGGCGGTTATAAATGTTGCGTCTCTTGTAAATGCCTTTATATATTGATCAAATCCAACGAATTTAAAGTTGGAATATGCCATATGTGCATTTGTAAAGCTGTAAACAATGACCGAAAACAACGGTATTATAAAGAATAATAAAAACCATATAAATGTAGGGCCTAAAACACCTAATAAGAACAGGTTCCGTCCTCTGTTGCGTTTTCTTCTATCCCCCATAACAGACCTCCTAAGGTAGTTGTCCAACTGTCACTTTAGCTCAACCGAGTATTGGAAGACGTCCCCTCTTACAATGCTTTTACAATACTCAACTATTGAGGTACCACTATAAGTTACCCTGGTCAGCTTTATTGCCGCATCATTGGTATGTACATCAAGATACCTGGCATCTTCTTTTGATATGTTAACGGCTGAAAAGGTTTCTATTGCACGATCCACAAAGCAATCATACATTCTCATGGATTTGTATAATCCGTTATTCTGAACCATTTCACCTGTTAATCCGGGAAACATTTTTGTAGGAATATACGAGTTTTCAATCGTATATGCCTTGGCATCCATATACCGGACACGTTTTATCCAGAATACCGTTTCGTCCGGCTCAAGCTTTAAGGCTTCCCTTATTTCAATATCAGGAATAATAGTCTCAAAAACCAATAACTTAATAGTTTCCTTTATTCCCAGCTTGCTCAATTCCTCGCTGAAGGAATAAAACTTATGAAGTTTTTGGCCTATCTTTCTGCTTTGAACAAAGGTACCTTTCCCCTGTTTCCTGATTATTAAGTTTTCCGCTTGTAATGCCTCGATTGCCTTTCTAATTGTAATTCTGCTGACACCGAACATTTCACACAGCTCATTTTCGGAGGGCAGCTTGCTGCCTTCCTTCCATTTGTTTGACAATATGTTCCGTCTCATTTCTTCCTTGACCTGGTAATAAAGGGCAATAGGCACATCTTTTCTAATACTGTTATTCAATGCACATACATCCTTCTCAATAATTTTTTTGCAGCTTCAAATCATTTACATTATAACATTTTTATGCATGGTCATAAAGTATGGCTTGCCATTAGATGTCATAGATTACTATGCCTTTAACCACTCTGTTTACTTTTCCGCTGCTGCATGGATTGTCTGTCAAATAGCCTTTGTCCAGTGATTTCATCATTGATAACAGCTGTGTGAATACCAGGGAACCAATATATGCTCCTATTTCGGTATTAGCGGGCAGCAATGCCGGAATCTTATAAATCACCTCATAATCCTCACCCCTTGTAGCATCCTTTTTTGATTCAGGTTTCACAGTTACAACAATGTTTTTTTCTTTCTCATGTATTATTTCATTGGCCAGATCCACATCATACTTCATGCTGTAATCCAGGTTGGAGATGAAATGAACCGTAATCGTCTCATCATTGATTACCGTCTTGGGTCCGTGGCGGAAACCGGTCGGTGCATCATAACCGGCATGTACATATCCGTTGGACAGCTCCATGGACTTAATTGCCCCTTCCCTGGCAAGACCTTTTAATGCTCCGGTTCCCAGCCATATGATTCTTCGGTAATCATTTTTCGCAATTTCTTCCGCCTTAGCGGCCATTTCATCCATTTGCCCGGATATGCAGCCGGCAATTTGCCTGATATAAACCGCATATTGCTCCATTTCTTTATAATGGAACAGGCACCAGGTAGCCATAACCATACAGCTTACGCTGCTTGTCATAGCAAAGCCCTTGTCACAGGATTCCGGGGGCATTTCCAGCACCATTGACTTTTCCATTCTGCGTCCCATATCGGCCAGGGTGCTGTTGCTATTGCAGACAATTACAATGTTATAAAGGTTTTTTATCCTTTTGGACGCGAAACTGATTGCCGCTTTGCTTTCCGGGCTTTCTCCCGATCGTCCGTATGATATCAGGAGGGTCGGGACATCAAACAGTGTAGATTCCGGGGCACTTACAATATCCGTGCTATGTACCGCCTCCGTCCTGATGCCCAGCTCATTGGCCAGCAAAAACATCATGGCTTCCCCAATGAATGCGGAAGATCCTGCGCCAGAAAATATAATCCTTAAATCTTTAATTGACATTACCTCATCCATGAATTTAGTGATCTCCGCTTTTTTTGAAAGCATATAGTCCGCCACTTTTCTCCATGTATCCGGCTGCTGAGCTATTTCCGTAGCTGTAAAAATTGCGCCGCGGTCTTTGTAATATCTTTCGGATTTACCAAACAATGTTTTCTCCATCTTACATGCTTCCTCCAATTATCTCTGAACCGGTGGGTTTCCCCTCCAGCAGAGAAATCATATTATATGCTGACTGCATCGCTACATTATGGATTTCCCGGTCAGCCAATCCTCCCATATGGGGAGTCAATACTACATTTTCCAGTTCAAATAATTTACTTTCGTATAAAGGTTCCTTTTCATACACATCAAGAGCCGCCCCGGCAATTCTGCCTTCCTTTAACGCATTGTAGAGAGCTTCCGTGTCGATAATCCCTCCTCTTGACGGATTAACAACCACCGCGCTTTTTTTCATCAGGGCAATTGAATTCTTATTAATGATATGATGTGTCTCCGGAACATGGGGGCATGTCGGAATAATTATATCCGCCTCTTTGAACAAGGTTTCACGGTCCACATAAATTGCATTATATTTCAAAGCCAGTTCGGGTTTTCTGCTGGTGCTGCTCACCAGTATCCTCATATCAAATCCCATTGCACGCTTTGCAACCGCTTGTCCAATCGCTCCGAATCCAATTATGCCTATGGTTTTCCCGGAAACGGCTATCCCCCGCTCCACACCCTTGCACCATTTGCCGCTGCGGATTGCTCTGTCGCCTTCTGCAATGCGTCTCATGACACATATAATCATACCCCATGCAAAGTCGGCAACAGCTTCAAAGTTCTGTCTTGGTACATTGCAGATAATAATATTTCTTTTCTGAAACGCCGCCAGGTCCAAATGGTCATAGCCTGCGCAATTGAGTGAGATTGCCTTTAATCCGTCGGCCTGGCTTGCAAATTTCTCTCCCAGGGCAATATCCGCTCCCATTATTATTCCAGCGGGTTTTTCAGGAAGTCCTTTCCAGTATGCTGCCAAATCATCCTCGCTAAATCCGGCCCTGTCCTTTTCCGCCAGCAAAACCGGCTCATACCCGCCGTCGCGCAATACCTGGAAGGCTTCCTCTTCCTGTTCAAACGAGAAAGATACAATTAAAACTTTTTTATTCATCACTACCTCCATGAATAATGCAGGACATGTTATATTATTTATATTGAGGCAGATATTGTCCATGCTCTTCAATATAATCATCCACAAGCTTTCTGGCTATCTCATAATCGGTTACGGTTCCGTCAAGCATCATTGCCTCTTCCCATAACTTCCTGTCGCCTGTCAGAGCAGCTTCCACCGTTGCATCGATCGGAGCCAGTTTCTTGACAATGATATCCTTAATCGGACCCGAGAAGTTCCTGATCTGCATGGATGAAAATCCTAATCCCGTAGCTATGCCGGGAAGCTCCAATACCGCATCATTGGGGATACCCTGCACCGCCCCGTTATTGGGGATATTAACGGAGAACGATTTTCTTTCATCAAACAGAAGGGACTTTATTATTTCAACCAACTGCTCATGCTCTCCCTCAGAACGGTTAAACAGTTCGGGCTCTATTTCTCCT
>ENA-OWOZ01002263-OWOZ01002263.1-bioreactor-metagenome-genome-assembly--contig:-NODE-2263-length-14867-cov-3.661528_pt1 | contig 14867 bp, 8 predicted proteins | sample MGYA00238140_ERZ651804 | MGnify/ENA primary metagenome ERZ651804 (study PRJEB26910, sample SAMN07631232) | bioreactor metagenome | isolation source: Switchgrass digestor | place: USA: Dartmouth... | reverse complement strand
CTGGCAGAAGCATTAAACAGCGGAAAAGTGGCAGCAGCAGCCCTTGATGTGGTGTCTTCAGAGCCCATTAAAGAAAGCAATCCTTTGCTTAAGGCAAAGAATTGCATCATAACGCCTCATATTTCATGGGCTTCAAATGAAGCAAGACAGAGAATCATGGATATGGCAGAGGATAATCTAAAGCACTACCTGTCAGGTAATCCTATTAATGTGGTAAATAAGTAGTGCCGCGTGTATTAGGGTAGGCCTTTGAGGCCTTTAAAAAAAGCCGTATAACATTCTCTGCTGTGGAGGTCAAAAGCTCAGAAGTCTGCTCTATGGACTGCCAGAGGGGCATAGGTCTGTTCACTATAGAAAAGACACTGTTTAACCCTTCGGTGTAGAGCTCCTCCACTCCATCACCTATGGAGCCACAGATACCCACCACAGGAATCCCCTGCTTTTTGGCAGCCTTTATTATTCCGAAGATGGTTTTGCCGTACTTGGTTTGTTCATCCATCTTACCTTCCCCGGTAATAATCAAATCTGCGTCCTTTATTTGTTCTTCAAAGCCTATGGTTTCCATCAAAAGATCTATGCCCTTTTCCAGCTTGGCATTGAGGAAAGCCACCAGCCCTGCTCCCAATCCTCCTGCAGCCCCTGCACCGGGAATAGAAGCCACACTTTTTCCCAAATCCCTCTCAATTATCTCTGACAAACGGCGCAATCCCATATCAAGCCTTTCTATCATGTCATCATCTGCACCTTTTTGCCTTCCATATACATAGGCAGCGCCCTTAATGCCATATAAAGGATTTTCTACATCACAGAATATCCTGAAGTTACATTCTTTCACCCTTGGAACCAATTGGCTCAAATCTATAGAATCAAGCTTAAGCAATCCGCTTCCTGTCAATTCTATTGTATTTTTCTCTCGGTCATAAAATTTGGCTCCTAATGCAGCTGCCATTCCAATACCTCCATCATTGGTGGCGCTGCCGCCGATGCCGATGATAAAGTTTCGACAGCCTCTATCCAAAGCATCCTTTATAAGTTCTCCTGTCCCATATGTAGTAGTATTCATTGGGTTTCTCTCTTTCAGAGACAACAATGCCAACCCGGAGGCAGAAGCCATTTCAATCACAGCTGTCTTCCCGTCTTCCAATATACCGTATTGAGCCTTTATTCTTCTGAATAAGGGATCTTTCACCCACACCTGAATTTTTGAACCCCCCAGGGAGTTCATCAAAGCATCTACAGTACCTTCTCCTCCGTCTGCCATTGGTATACTTACAATATCTATATTTTCATCTGCTTTTCTAATACCCTTTTTTATGGCAGCACAAACTTGGGAAGATGTTAAGCTTCCCTTGAAGGAATCAGGAGCAATAATGATTTTCATAAACTGTTCTCCCTTGCTCTACCATTTATTATAATGAACTCTCTCTGGATTGAATCTTTCCCTTACCTCTCTCTTTTCTCCTGGGTATCCTACTGCAACAATAGCAACAGGTATTATGTGCTCAGGCAAGCTTAATGTTTTTGAAACTTTCTCTACCAGCTCCTGTCTGGCATGTACTCCACACCAACATGTGCCCAATCCCATGGATTCTGCCTGAAGCAATATATTCTGTATACACGCACCCATATCCTGAAGCCAGAATGCCCCATCATATTTCAGATTACTCATATCACAGCAGGCAGCAATTGCAAGCGGCGCCTCTTTCAGCATCTGTGTATGAGGATGATATGTGGTAATCTCGTTTAAAATTGCACGGTCTTTTATAACAACAAAGTGCCAGGGCTTCTCATTTCCTGCAGAAGGTGCATACATGGCAGCTCTTAAAAGTTCATGAATCTGCTCATCTGTGACAGGTTTATCTTCATATTTTCTTATACTTCTTCTTGTATATATTTCTTTCATTATTTTACTACCTCCTCGTTTTTTGAATTATCTTCCCAGTATTTTATGCAAATACTTGGGGACTTCATTTTCTGCTTCTTTATTTATGGTGGTTACCTTTATCCCCGCTCTTTGGGCAGCTCCCACCATCATTGTCGCCGTTGAAGTATAAAAAGATGTGCCTACTACCAGCAATTCATCGGCAGAGCCTATAACATCAATAGCTTCAAAATACCTGGGTATGTTCTCGCCATAGAGAACTATATTAGGTTTCAAGAGGCTGTTACATTCATCACAGTATAAAGATTTATTAACATAGGAAAAATCAAAATGCTTATTGCACCTAGTGCAAAAAACAAAATCAAAATTGCCATGTACTTCAATAACATTTTTGCTTCCTGCCCTTTTATGAAGTCCGTCAATATTCATGGTGACCACAGGCAAGTCATATTCTGCTATTGCTTTATGAGCTGTATTAGGTGAAGCCTTATCAATATTTTTCTTCATTTCCAGCAGAACATCATAGAAATCCCTGGTATTGCTCATAAAATAATCTATGCTCAGCTTATCCCTTATACCTTCCATATCCTGAAATGTAGGTATGCCGCTGGCTTTGGATATGCCTGCACCGGTAAATGCAACAATTCTTTTCACAGGCTCCCTCCTTCCTCTTAGTTAACCTTCCATATTATTACTATATCATATATCGTCTCTTTTAAACATACCCTGACCAGCAAATCAAATCCTCTATCGTTAGAAATTACAAAATATATTATTGTATATGTATGACATACATGTGTAAATTGTAGCTTGACACACCGCCATAAAGATAATAAAATATTGAGTATTGTTATATAGGATTTTTCATTACATTCTATAATATTAGGGGGAATAAAAATGAATGACATAATAGTTGCAAAATTTGGAGGCAGCTCCCTGGCAGATAGTCAACAGTTTGCCAAGGTTAAAAAGATTATAGAATCTGATAACAGGAGAAGATATATCATACCTTCTGCACCAGGCAAAAGAGATAAGAAGGATCATAAGATAACGGATCTCTTATATATGTGTCAGCAGCTTGCAGCACACAATCTAAGTTTTGATGATATCTATAATATTGTAAAAAAGAGATTTTTAGATATATGTTCTGATCTAAACCTTAGCTTTGGAATGGAAGATATATTAGATGAAATCAAGGAAAAGATTGCTCATGGTGCTTCCAGGGATTATGCTGCAAGTCGAGGTGAATACTTAAATGGTCTTATACTATCCAACTACCTGGGCTACGAATTCATAGATGCTGAAGAATTGATTCTGTTTGATAAAACTGGCAAGTTTGATGCAAAAGCTACTGATGATAAAGTAAATGCCAGACTGGCAGATGTATCTCATGCAGTGATTCCCGGCTTTTACGGTGTCATGCCCAACGGAGAGATAAAAACCTTCTCAAGGGGCGGTTCTGATATAACCGGCGCAATAATTGCCAAAGGAGTAATGGCTCAACTTTATGAAAACTGGACAGATGTATCCGGATTTCTCATGGCAGACCCTAGAATCGTAAAGGACTCAAAACCTATGGAAAAGGTTACATACAAAGAACTTCGTGAACTATCATATATGGGGGCTTCTGTGCTGCATGAAGAAGCCATTTTCCCAACAAGAGAGGCTGGAATCCCCATTAATATAAAAAATACCAATGCCCCTGAGGATGCAGGAACCATGATTCTCAGTGATATTTCCCCTGTAAGCCACACTGGGACTATTACTGGAATCGCAGGCAAAAAGGATTTTACTGTCATATCCATAGAAAAAACCTTTATGGGTTCAGATAGAAGCTTTTTCCGGAAACTGATGACCATAATGGAAACCAATGATATCTCAGTAGAACATATGCCTTCTAGCATAGATTCCATATCATTGATAATATCTGATTCAGAATTGAATTCCAAACTGCAGAAAGTTGTGGAAGAAATTCGCATATACTGCAATCCTGATTCTATAATATGCTATCCAAATATGGCTCTGGTAGCTGTGGTAGGAAGAGGCATGATAAATACTAAGGGAATATCCGCCAAGGTTTTTACTGCTTTAGCAAAAGAAGGCATAAACATCAGGATGATCACCCAAGGCTCCAGTGAGTTAAATATAATAATAGGGATTGAAAATGGAGATTTTGAAAGAGCCATAAAAGCCATATATGAGGCTTTCCAATAAAGCTAAGATTAGGCTACAGAGTCGGAGCAGTATTGCTGCTCCGGCTTGCTGTTATTCTCGCCTGTAACCACTACGCTGGAAACTGCTACTTCATAGACCGTCCTTTGCAGCATTTCCCCTGATTCAAGAGGCTTTTCATACTGTCGGCTCTCTATCCTTCCTGTCACGACTATCCTATCTCCCATAGATGAATCTGCCGTGTATATGGCATTTCTGCCCCATATCACTGTAGGTATGTAATCTGTCTTGTAATATCTTCGATTTACAGCCAACATGATGTCGGTTATTTCTTTGCCTGAAAGGGAGGTAGTCCTGTGGACAGGCTTTTTGCAAACATAACCGTCCAGCAATATGGTATTTTCATACCTGAAGTATTCATCCTGATTAAGGATTTCAACCTCATTGGCTAGAACTGTAAGCTTCAACTGCATTCTTCCCTCTTGGGTAATATATTTATAGGATCTGAACTGCCCTACCAAAGATACGATCTTTCCTACGGAAAGGCTGCTCAGGTCAAAGGTTCTCTCTGAAATAGTCACAGGTATAATGTCCTCAACTCCGCTTTTTCTTGGAACTGCCACCATGACTTTATAGAAGTTCTCACCTACAACACTATGGCTGAATTGGGGTAGTGTCCTGATGATGCCACAGATGAGAACAATGTTCTTCTGGATATCATCATGTTCAAGCTTATTGGCAATAGCGTTAATATAGTTATAAATCATTTCCTTTAGTGCTTTAAAATCGATTATTCTATTCATTTACATACATCCTTTCATTATCAATTTTTTCTGTGTTACGTGTATAATTATAGCTCCTTATAAAAAGAATCTATCCCATTTTTCATGCAATAATAGATTTTGTTTGCGTTGGCTAGGGTACTCCTTTTGAGTCCTTATAGCCAATCTAAGTAATATATAATATCGCAAAAGTTATTAACTTTGGTAACTCTAATGCTCATCTAAAAGAGAATTCTAACGGCGCAAAACGGGCATCCATGCCCTATGCTTCGCCGGTTGCGCCTAGCGCGACCTCCTTGCCGCGCTTACGAATTCTCTAATTTAGATTTCGCAAAGAGTCACTAACAAAGTTAACAAAAATGCTCTCTTATATATCCCTTAGATTTCACTGTATAGAAGTACGCTATAGTAGCTATAGAATAAGCATATGTGCAAGTGAACATATTTATTGATTTTGCATAAAACTCTTAGCGAAATATCCATAGAAAAATCGTATGGGCAGCACGGATGGTGCCCAAGCCTTCCAGGGCAGGAGGCCCTTTGGGAGGCGTTAGATTTTTCTTGGAATATGAGCTTTAGAGTTACCAAAATCAATAACCTTGTGAACTGCACATATGCTTATTCTTTAGTTACTGTAGCTTTCTTAGATACAAATGTTGTCATCCTAAGGTTTTATCGAAGGATTTAGCACCAAAGAGGAATACATAAACTCTTGTAGCTCGCAGTACGAAGCAGGGCGGAGCGGGGATACCTTAGGCAACGCAGCCAATATTGCACATATGTTTGTTCTTCAAGCACTATAGATTACCTCTGCACCATAGAAGGATATAGTAAGTCCATATGAGATATGTGATGAAGATATTTTGTGAGATCAAGCTATAGAACTACCTGTGACCTTTAGGTTATCAAAGCGAGCTCTTATATCTAAAGCACATATCTCATATGGGCGCTTTTAGCGTCCTTTAGTGGTTTCAAAAATAAAAAATCCCGCCGTGTAAATTAGTGTTCTAACAAAAGACCCAGAAGGAATACCCGAAACCAGAGACTAGCAACTAGGGACTAGAGACTAGTTAAAGTATATTTTTGGAATTTTTTTTATATTTGAAATATGGAAATAATTTGATACTTGTGCTAAAATGAAAAATAAGTACAATCACTTTTATCTAATTGTAGAATCTTTGGGGGAATTATAATGGACTTTATTAATAGTCAATACAAAACTGTTGAATTATTAAAAGAGGACAAGTATGGTTGTGAGTATATTGTTAAAGACCTATATAAGGATAATATGCTCAAAAGACTTAGAGTTATTGATTGCATTCCTGAAACCAAAGATTTTATTGAGTATATGAAAGCAAACTATTACGACTATCAGAATATTATCCACCCCAACATTACTGAGTTTAATTATTTCAATAGAATAAGAGTTATCAATGCTAGACCCATTGTATCAAATAAATTTTATTATACATACGAACACTATAATAGTGTAAACCTTTTTAGCTATGTTAAAGGCAAAAATTTTGATCAGCTTTTGGAAATAACAAGGCAGCTATGTGCTGCTTTTAAGTATATTCATCTTAGAGGAATGCTCTTTTGCAATATTAATAGCAACAGACTGCATGTAGTGGAAAATGATAGCGATAAAGTTCAAGTAAAAGTAGCTGCTTTACCATATAAGAAACCAGTACATGAAAACTTATTGATTGATGACGATAATATATACTTTAAAGCTCCAGAAGTCATCCAATTCTCAAAGTATACAAAACAAAGCGATGTATATATGCTGGGTGTCATTCTTTTTCATATTTTTATAGATGCACCTGTGGAAGGTTTGATTTTTAAAGATCGGGTAGACAAGGTTCTGTATGAACCTCAATCAAAACTAGGCAAAATTGTGAAGATAGTTGAAAAATGTACTGCTATAGATATGATAGATAGATATAAATCAGTGGATGAAGTTATCTATGATATAAATAAAAGCTTTAATAAGCAGCTTAATATTGTAGATAAAAAATATATTGAAACCTTTCCCTTGTACCCTACAAGCCTTGTAGCAAGAGAAAATTATATGAGATATATAACCGAATGTATACATAAAAGCTTTATTGAAAACAGTGAATTGAAAACTGTAGTGGTAACAGGAAGTCCCGGTACAGGCAAAGGGGCCTTTTTATATGCACTTGAAAGCAGGATATTCCAAGAGGATGAGGATGTCATATATTTAAGACTTAAGCAGATCTCTTATCAAAAGTATTATGTTATCACTGAGATTATAAAAAGGCTGGTAAAGTATGTAAGCAAAGAGCTTATAGAAAAATATAAAGATGGCTTATCTTATATAATACCTGAAATCATACAAAATGATATTGTTATACCTTTTTTTGCAGAAGATGAGGAAAAGGAAAAGCATAAACTTGTGTATAGATTAGGAAATTTCATACTTGAAGCATCTTTAAGGCAACCTTTTGTATTTATGATAAAGGGATTTGAATACACTGACGAAGCTTCTAAAGATGTTTTCTATTATATCGCTAGAAATCAGGGTAGGAGCAAACTATTTTATGTAATATCTTTTGACAATGATGTCATGAAAGAAGAAATAACAAATCACATAAGGCAATTGGCTGGCAACGATAGCGTCTCAGAAATAAAACTGTCTAATCTTAATATTCATGAGACCGCAGATTTGATAAGAATACTATTAGGGATAGAGGATGTTCCTATTGATTTTATTGCTCAAATATATAAGGAGACTGACGGAAATCCTTATATGGTTTATGAGACTATGTATTCTCTTTATGTGGACAAGTATATATTTGTAAACGATAAGGGAAATTGGGTTTTTGACAATGTGGATATGTCAAAGCTGAATTTGGATATAAGTGCTGATGAAATGCTACAAAATAAAATCAATAAACTTGAACCCTTAAAAAGAAAAATTTTGGATATAATATCCATATTTGGTTCTGCAGTTTCCCTTGATGTACTTGAAAATATGATGGATATGAAGTTTGAGGAAATATCTCTGCTTGTGGAAAGTTTGATTTCAGCTAATATTCTTTCAAAAAAGATGGATGATTGGGGTATTTCTGTTGATTTTAATTCAATGACTCTTAAGAAAAACACCTATTTAGGCTTGGATGAATTAACAAGATATCAGTATCATGATAAAGCTTCCAGAATATTAGAAGATAAGTTCTCTAAAGAAAATAGAGAGAATAAGGATGAGCTCATATACCATATGACAAAGAGCGGCAGATGTGATGAGGCAGTAGATTATCTTATTATATCAGCTGAAAAAGCAGCAAAAAAAGGTCTGATTAAACAAGCTATACAATTTTTAGAGGAAGGTTATGGATATTTCTCTGATAATAATATTTGTGCTAAGAAAATAGAAATATGCCTTAAGCTGGGAGACTTATATTATAAAATAAATGAGCTGGACAAGTGCTTAGAGTATTATAGCTCTGCTCAGCATAATGCTGAGAAAAATGAGGATGCTATACTCCTGGCTGATTCTCATATCAAGATGGTGAGATTGTTCTATAGTTTGAACAATGTGAAGTCCTGTCTGAAGCATTCAGCTATGGCTAAAAGAATTATAAAAAGAATAGGCTATAAAAAAGGAATGCTTGATTTGATATTGGCTCTGAGTGAGCTTATGATATACAGACGCAAATATAATTCTCAAATAAAAATTATTGAAAAGGTTCTTAATGACCTTGATGAAAATCAAAAATATTATCGGGTTATGTTTAAAAGCATATATGGCAGAGTACTTGCGAAAATAGGACGTTTTGATGAAGCATTAAGATATTTAGAGGAAAGCGTTGAAATCCTTGATAGCTTGGAAGAATATGAGAGACTTATACCTGCCATAAATGCTATTGGTATTATTTACAGCAATTATTATTATGATATAGAAAAAGCTACAGAATACTTTGAGAAGAATCTGTATATATGTCAAAGGACTAATAATCTGTCTTTTATGTCTTATAGTTATAATAACCTGGCAGAAATGTATAGGGAAAAGGACAAGTTTAGTGAGAGCCTGGAGTACTACAATAAAGCTTTAGAAATCATAGATAAAATTCATAACAAATACCTAGAAACCATGATATATATGAATCAATCCTTAGTAAATATGGAGCTGGAAAATTATAAAAAATCGCTAAAATGTATGGATAAAGCACAAACCATAATAAACGAATCTAAGGATTTGGGTGAAGCAATACAATACTATTATATATATAAGGCTATGTTTAATTACAATATAGGTTATTTTGAAAAAGCTATAGATTATGCACAAAAATCTGTTGATATGTGTATAAGTTGGGGTGCAGAAGCAGACCCTGAGGCTTTCTGTATTATTAGGTTGTGTAAAGCACAACTTTATAGAGATTTGGATTTTGAGAGTTTTATGGATTTTACAAAGGAACTTTTCGATAATAGGAAGTACAAGCTTGGAAGACGAGCCTGCCATAGCTTTGCTGAGCTGTTGATAGAGGAAGGCAGGATCGAGGAAGCAAATATGTTTCTTAGTTTATCGGAGAAGTACTCATCAAATATCAGCACTAAACATCTGGAGATCCAGCATGAGTATCTCTCGGCTATTGCATGTGTGGAAGATGAAGGAAAACATAAACTTAGAACTATGGCTAGTTCAGATAAAACCATAGAAAGCAATGAGATAAAATGGAAGTTGTATAAGTCTTTAGGGTGGGAGTTGTATAATCAAGGCCAATACCATGAAGCCTTAAAAAATTTCATTACCTCCATGAATGCATTAAGGATGCTTGTTGAAGGAGTGCCAGATGAGCATAAGGTAAAATTCTTGCTTTCTCATAAAAGATATACTGTTAAAGAAGGCATGCTGAGCATTGCCCAGAAAATTACCGGTAAAAATGTACTACACGGTTCTTCACTATTAGATGGAGAGATTAAGTATATGAAGAAAAGGATGGCAGAGTACTTTGATTATAAAAAGTTTAAGGATATAGTTCAGAAAGACAACATTAGCTTTATAAAAAAGAATGTTGATTTCGACAAAGGTATAATGGGAGGATTCTTGTTAGATTTTCTTGCTAGAATTAACAACTTGGGTCAGAACACGGAAGATAATATTGACATTTTTATAAAGATGCTTATGGAATTGACCCAGGCAAAAAATGCATTTTTGGCTGTTATTGATGAAGAAAACGATATAAAAATGCTATCAGCTCAGATTAATAGCGAAAACACTGCTTTCTATAAGTATATAATGGAGCAGGCAAGACAAAAAAATGATAGTATAATCATTACCGATGTATTTGATTATAAGAACAAGACCAAAGACAGCATTATACCTAAAGATATCTGTGCAGTGTTTTGCATACCTGTAGCTTGGTCCAACCATGGGCAGAATTTATTTGAAGACAGGAGAAAACATAAAGAAACAAACAAAATCAGTGGATATATCTATTTAGATACGGATACTATAATAAATAACTTTACACAAGAGACATGGAAATTATGTGAAGCAATATCTAAGATTTTACATTTGCTAATAGACAATTATAATCTGAAGAAGATTTCCGGCGTAGATAAGCTAACGAATCTCTATACTCGTAAGTATTTTGAATTAGTGCTTCAAAATGAGATTTATTTAAATTCTACAATTGAAGGGGAGTTCTCCTTGATTATGATGGACATAGATAAATTTAAGCAGGTGAATGATCGCTTTGGCCATCAAAGGGGAGATGAAGTACTTCAAAAAGTAGCAGAAATTGTTATGGATAGTGTGAGAAAGAGTGATATCTGCGCCAGGTATGGAGGAGAGGAATTTATAATACTCCTTCCTAGGACAGGTTCTGATGGTGCCTATAGTCTGGGAGAGAAAATAAGGCAGAGAGTAGAAAAAGCTAAGCTTTTAGGATATCATAATCCCGTTACAATAAGCTTGGGAATAGCAACATACCCCATTCATAGCTCCTGGATGAGAGATTTGATAGACAAGGCGGATCAGGCTCTTTATCATTCCAAAGAAAACGGCAGGAACAGGACAACAGTATTCGACATAAATATGATAAGGACTGTAAAAAGAGTGGATAAGCTGGCCGGCATAATATCAGGAAACATGGTTGAGGACCAAAGAAATGTTGAAACCATGATAGAAATTCTGGAATTGCAGAGAAAATATAATGTAACTTTGGAAGAGAGATTGGATGAATTCCTGTTCAAAGCAATAGAAATATCAGAAGCAGATATAGGATATATATTCATATTGGATGATAATAAAAAGATTGTAAAAGAGATATTAAGAAAAAATATTACTAAGAAGAATGTAGATAATATATCTTATAATGATCAAGCTTTGCAAAATGCTATTGAATCAATGAGTGGAGGGTATTTTATTGATTGGACAGGAAATGCTCCTATGGACCCGGTTACTGGCTTGCCTAATTGGCAGTCCAAAATGGTAGTACCTTTCATATACGGAGATAAAATTTATGCGGTGCTCTATCTATCCGTAGAACTAAGAAATAAAGAGTTTGATGCAAACATTTATAATTTTATTACCAGGCTTTGTGAGATAATTACCCCTATGTTTTGCATAAATAAGAAATAGGTGATTTTATGTTGGCTGATGAGAGAAGAGAAGAAATACTCAGCATATTGAGTGACAGGTCTGCTCCTATAACAGGAACAGACCTATCTAAGAAAACTGGAGTTAGCAGGCAGGTTATAGTCCAAGACATAGCAATATTGAGAGCAAAAGGACTAAACATAATTGCAACTCCACAGGGTTACTTGCTGATAAAGGATGGAATTAGTAGGATGAGCAAGGTTATTGCTTGCTGTCATGACAAAAAGGGTATGAGAAAAGAGTTAGAAATAATAGTTGACAACGGTGGGAAGGTCATTGATGTTACTGTAGAACACTCTCTTTATGGTGAGATAAAAGCAATGCTTATGCTGGAATCAAGGCTTGATATAGATAATTTTATGAAGCATTATGAGGATTCTGATACAAAACCCCTGTCAATGCTAACCGGAGGAGTACATTTACACACTATAGAAGTACCTGATGAAACATCCTACAATCATATTATCAATGATTTAGAAAAACATGGGTATTTAATAAACAACAATAGTGAGTAATCGGACAATTTGGATACTTTAATAAGCAGATTATCGAAACTTGTACAAATTTAGGTACTTGAATATTAGAAGATAATCTGTTTTTATAAAAAGAAAACTTATATGAACATATTATCGAAAGTTGGACAAATTTAGATACTTGATTATTAGAAGATAATCTGTTTTTACAAAAAGAAAACTTTAATATACAGGTTATCGAAAGTTGGACAAATTTAGATACTTGATTATTAGAAGATAATCTGTTATATTTTTTGAAAGGGTGACATGACAGCTGTAAATACATTAAGGAGGAAGAAATGTGAAAAACTTTTCATTAAAAAAATATCTTATAGATACATTGGGGTCCATGGCTTTAGGGCTTTTTTCATCTTTGATAGTTGGACTTATACTTGATCAGATTGGAAAAATTCTTGGAATAGGTATACTTGTGGACTTAGGTAGAGTAGCGAAATTTCTTATGGGACCAGCCATAGGTATTGCAGTAGCATATGGCAGTAAAGCTCCTGCTTTAGTTGTGTTTTCATCAGCAGTTACAGGTGCTTTTGGTGCAGGCACTGTGTTTTTGAATGCGGCAACAAATCAATATGGCATTACTGTAGGAGAACCTATGGGGGCCTTTATAGCTGCTCTTGCTGGTGTTGAAGCAGGAAAATTAATAGCAGGTAAAACCAAAGTGGATATAGTGTTGGTTCCATCTACTGTTATAATAATAGGTGGAATCGTAGGGAAGTATATATCACCTGTAGTGTCTGCGGTAATGTCTGCTTTAGGTGCTATTATTAATACTGCCACAGTAATGAATCCTATACCAATGGGAATACTGGTCTCTGTTATCATGGGCATGGTGTTGACTCTACCTATAAGCAGTGCAGCTTTGGCTATAGCTTTAGGACTTAGTGGATTGGCAGGCGGAGCGGCAACAGTAGGTTGTTCCGCTCAGATGGTAGGATTCGCAGTAGCAAGCTATAGGGAAAACAAGATGGGAGGCCTTATTGCTCAAGGAATAGGAACATCCATGCTTCAGGTACCTAATATAATCAAAAATCCTCTTATATGGGTTCCTCCAACATTAGCCAGCGCCATACTAGGGCCTTTATCAACCACAATATTTAAAATGGAAAATGTACCGGAGGGTGCAGGAATGGGAACCAGCGGTCTTGTGGGACAATTCGGAACTTTTGCTGCCATGTCAGGTGTAGAGAGCAGCGGAATGATATTGATTAAGATTCTATTGCTTCATATAATACTTCCTGCCATACTTACCCTCATCATATCTGAGTTTATGAGAAAGAGAGGATATATTAAGCCTGGAGATATGAAGCTTGATCTATAGAAATTAAAAGGATTTGAATATTTTGGTTCATGATTGTATAATTTAAATATCATGAGCCATATTCTTTTTTTGGAGGGATAGTAATGAAAGTTAAAGGAACTTGGAAATTCAAGGGCCTTACAATAGTTATAATCTTATTGGTTATATTTATTGCTCTATTTGCAACAATGTCAGAGTATTTCATTGATTTTCAATGGTTTGGAGAACTAGGCTACAGAGAAGTATTCTTTAAAAAGCTGTTTACACAGATAAAATTCTTCATCCCTTCCTTAATTGCGAGCTTTGTAATATTTTATATCTATATGAAATCTATCAATGCTCATTCTATTAAGAGAAGCGGAGTTATATTATCAAGTCAGGAAAGCAAAGCAAGAAACAAGATATTTATAATTGTTTCTGCCTTAATATCATTAGCATTGTCCATAGCCTTTGTGTCAGAGGTATGGTATGATTTTTTAATCTTTATTAACAGAACTCCGTTTAATCTGAAGGATCCAATATTCCAATATGATATCGGATTTTATATTTTCACACTTCCCTTCCTAAGCAAACTATATGGCTTTCTGATAGGAATAGTTATACTTTTTGCAATTATAACCCTTGTATTCAATGCTGTATTATTGGTATCTCCTAAGCAGCAGGACATAGGCATGGAAGAAGGGTTTAATGTTCGCCGCATGAAAGTCATGTCCTACAAGGAAGTGCTGGGAGCAGCATGGAAGCAATTATCCATATTGGGGGGAATATTTTTCCTACTTCTTGCCTTAGGCTTTTATTTAAGAAGTTTCGACTTGCTGTATTCTAGCAGAGGGGTGGCTTTTGGCGCTAGTTACACAGATATACATGTGAGTTTACCCTTTTATTATGCATATATAGCATTATCAATTATTACAGCTATTTCCTTTATTATTTCCTATAAAGGCAAAAAGCTGAAGTTAGCCGTATTCGGACCCTTGCTTCTTGTTGCAGCTATTCTATTATCAGGAATTGTATCTACATCGGTTCAGAACCTCATTGTTACACCTAACGAGTCTGCCAAAGAGGAAAAATATATTCAGCACAATATAGATTACACCAATTATGCCTATGGACTCGACAAGGTAGAGGTTAAAGAGTTTGGTGTAGCACAGAACCTTACAAGGGAAGATATAGATGAGAATAGTGTAACTATAGAAAATATACCGGTAAACGATTATAAACCTGCCAAGGATATATATAACCAGATCCAAGGTTTGAAAAGCTATTACCAATTTAATGATATAGATATAGACAGATATATGATAAATGGAGTTTACAGGCAAGTATTTATATCGGCCAGAGAACTCCACAGTGAAAACTTGCCGAAGCAGGAAGGAGGAAACGCAGTATCCTGGATCAATAGATACCTGAACTACACTCATGGATACGGTGTGGCAATGTCTCCTGTAAATGAAGTTACACCTTCAGGACAGCCAAGACTTTTTATCAGGGATATGCCTGTTATTTCTGAGGTGGATGTGGAGGTAGAAAGGCCACAGATATATTTTGGAGAATTGACAAAGGATTATGTTATTGT
>ENA-OWOZ01002262-OWOZ01002262.1-bioreactor-metagenome-genome-assembly--contig:-NODE-2262-length-14868-cov-13.465283_pt1 | contig 14868 bp, 10 predicted proteins | sample MGYA00238140_ERZ651804 | MGnify/ENA primary metagenome ERZ651804 (study PRJEB26910, sample SAMN07631232) | bioreactor metagenome | isolation source: Switchgrass digestor | place: USA: Dartmouth... | reverse complement strand
ATGGATATCTGTATGAAAAGAATAGTTAGCTTATTTTTGGCCGGTTTGCTTGTTTTTCTTGCCGCATGCGGGACGGATAGCAAAAGTGCAATAAAGGATGATAAAGACCCAAAGAAGGCCAAGCTGACAGAAATGGCAGAAAATAAGGCTGAAGCAACTCCTGCAAAGGAGGTGCAGGAGACTGTCGGGGTTGCTAATGCACAGGCTCCCCTTGATTCATCCTATACCGTATGCAGCTTTGATACAAATATAAAGTATCAGACGATAGATGGCTTTGGAGCAGCCTATACCTGGTACTCCGACTGGCTTTTTCAGTGTGATGATCTGGAGGGGGCATATGACGCCCTCTTTAAGGATGCAAAGCTTAGCATACTCCGTTTTAAAAATGAATATGAATACGTCCGTGAGGACTATGCCGCCAATGCAGCTGCCATGGTGAAATATTACGAGGCCGCTAAAAAGCGTGCCGCCGAGTACGGAGTGGAGCCTTTGGTTTTGATGAGCTGCTGGTCTCCGCCGAGATTCCTTAAAAGGGACAATGATATATCCGGCAAATCTACTCTGAAGAAGGATGAATCCGGCAATTACTGCTATGATGAGTATGCCGACTGGTGGGCTGAAGCAATTGAGTATTATCAGCAGCAGGGCTTGAAGATAGATTACATCTGTATACAGAATGAGGTGGATTTTGCAGCTGATTATGACGGATGCCGCCTGGATCCGGTGGAGTCTGAGGAATTTGCCTCATACGCCAAGGCTCATCTGGCGGTATACAGGAAGCTACAGGAGCGCTTTGGAGCTGCCGCCCCCAAGATTTTAGGACCAGACAGTATGTCCTGTGTCTATTCCACTATAAACTTTTATATGCGTGAGCTGCTGGAGAATGAGCCGGACAGTGTGGCAGGGCTTGCTCATCACCTTTATGTGGGAGGAGACAATTTTATTAACCTGATGGATCTGAACACCTATTATAAGGATTTGAAGAAATGGCAGTCGGAGTTTTATGCTTCCAATGCGCTGAAATGCGCCAATCTGATTAATGATTGTATGGTTTATGAAAATGCAAATGCATATCTTTACTGGAGCGGAACCTGGGCAGATGAAAATATCAGCTTTGAAGCCGGCTATCTGATGGGCATCAAGCTGGGCAGGGCCAACTGGATTAATGATACCGGCTGGAGGCTGGCAGGCGATTATTATGCGATGAGGCATTTTTCAGAATTTGTCCTGCCAGGTTACATGCGTATAAAATGCAGTTCAAAGGACAAAGAAGTAGGCGCATCAGCCTTTATGAATAAGGATGCATCTAAGATTACCCTTGTTCTGATAAATAACAGTGAAGAGGAAAAGAAATACCGGATTGACGGGAATAGTTACAAAATTGCGGGCAGCAGGGTTGTACAGTCAATCTTCGGTGATGAGTGCCAGTCTGATGAGAAGTGCTTTATGGATTTGGGCAGTCTGGGCGGACAAAATGAGCTAATCCTGCCACCAAAAAGCGTAACTACTATTGATATTACAGGAGAAAAGGCTTAGGGATGAGGCAGTACAAAATTTAGTAAAAAATGATAGCAAAAAATGAGTACAACATAACTATAAATGATAAGAACTATTAACCTGTCTAATATATTATTGAATTATGAAGCCGTTATTGTGAAATTTTACTGCCGATGCAAACGATTAATATAAATTTATTACAGTCTTACATAAGAATTTACGGCTATTTTTATTTAACAATTAAATATAAAAGCATGTTATTTCATGAGAATGGAGGGTGTTATGCAAAGGCTGAAGGACAAATATAAGGATTATTTTAAAATTGGTGCGGAGGTTAACAGCTGGACCATCAAGAGCCATGCAGACTTAATCACTACACATTTTAATTCCATAACCTGTGAAAATGAGATGAAGCCTATAAGCCTGGCTCCGGAGGAAGGCAGGTTTACCTTTGAAAGGGCAGACGAAATTTATGATTTTGCTGTTAAGAACGATTTGGGAGTAAGAGGACATACCTTTGTATGGCATAATCAGACTCCTGACTGGATCTTTAACGTAAAGGACAGGGAGGAGCTGCTGGAGCGCCTGAAAAATTATATAGCTGTTGTTGGGGGCAGATACAGGGACAAGGTGTATTGCTGGGATGCCGTCAATGAGGCGATTGAGGACAAGACGGATCTTGTGCTGCGCCAGTCCAAGTGGCTTGAAAAGCTGGGCGAGCATTATATGGACGATGTGTTCCGGATTGCCAAGGAGGTGCTTCCTGAAAAGGAATTCTTCTACAATGACTACAATGAGACAAACCCGGTAAAGAGAAAGAAAATCTATGATACCGTAAAGGGTATGCTCGACAGAGGAGTTCCGGTTGACGGCATAGGAATGCAGATGCATATCAATATTTACGGCCCGTCAATTGATGAATTAAAGAGCGCTCTTGAACTGTATGCCAGCTTAAATCTGAGGATACACGTTACCGAGATGGATGTATCCATGTTTGAGTTCAATGACCACACAAGACTGGATAATCCTCCGGCTGAGCTGATTGAGAAGCAGGCGCAGGTTTATGCCGACTACTTCAAGGTATTCCGTGAATATAAGGATCATATCGATTGTGTAACCCTGTGGGGAGTTGCCGATGATATGACCTGGCTTGATAATTTCCCTGTTCCAAGGAGAAAGAACTGGCCTCTTCTGTTTGATGTTAACCATAATCCAAAGGAAGCGTTTTATCGTATACTGGAGTTCTAACAGGCCGGAGCAATAACGGCCGATGGGGGGGATAAAGAAGTGTAAGCTGTCACAGTATTTGTGCAGGCTTCACTTCTTTATTAGTTTGGACTATATTTATGCTTTTTTATCAAAAGCTTCTTAAACTCAAGCTCGCTGCATTGCTAGATAAAGTAGATTTGACTGTATATTCAGCAGGGAATAGGCGGTGCAGAGTTGAGTAATGTGCCGGATTGCAGAAATATCAAAGAAAGGCATGGTAATATATGAGAGGAAAAGGAATCTATGTCGCAATATTGCTTTTGGCTGCAATTACTTTGACTGCCTGTAAAGCTGACGCTGGGCAGGAACAGAATGCAGGAGGGAACAGCAATTTCATTCAGGATAATACAGCTCAGGATAGCCGTAATGATGCAGCCGGTGCAGTATCCCCTGCTCCGAGCCAGGGCGTTACGGCTGATGATAAGGAAAATTATGAGGACAGCACAAGCGGCCAGGTTCAGGATGACGCCGGTGGGGCAGGTGCAAGTGTGGCTGGGCCTGCAGAAACTCCGGCAGAGGAGCCGGCAGCTGATCCACTGACCGAAGCTATTTTTGAGGGTAAGGATGCTGCATACAGAAAAATGATAGAAAAATCACTGATAAGCACAGGTAATATCTCAAGAATGAAAAAGGCTATTGAAAAGGCTAAAAACGGTGAAGAAGTGGTTATAGCCTATATAGGAGGTTCTATAACGGAAGGAGCCTCAGCCAGCAGCAAGGAGAAGAATTATGCCTATCTGTCTTATAAATATTTTAAGGAGACCTTCGGCAAGGATGGAGGGGACAATGTTAAGTATGTGAATGCGGGAATGGGCGGAACACCTTCTGCATTGGGAGTAATACGTTATGACAGGGATGTTACATCCTATGGGGAGCTTCTGCCTGATATTGTCTACATAGAATTTTCGGTTAACGATTATCAGGAGCCTACCAGAGGCGCAGCCTTTGAAAGCATGGTAAGAAAAATCATGAATGCGCCCAACCAGCCTGCTGTTGTGCTGCTGTTTTGTGTATTCCAGTCCAGATGGAACATGCAGGATACTTACATACCAATTGGCTATTATTATGAGCTTCCTATGATAAGCATAAAGAATGCTCTTGTACCTGAGCTGGAGGCAGGCAGGATAACAGACAGCCAGTTCTTTGCCGATATCTATCATCCGACCGATTTCGGACACAGTCTTATGGCTGATTGCTTAAAATACTATTATGCCACAGTAAATGCCCAGGAAGAAACAGACGAGCTTAATCAGGTACCGGCAGCAGCAAGGCTGGGTAAGGCCTTTGAGGAAATAAAAATGTATGACAGGGCAACAGCAGATGACAATGTCATTGTGGAGGAGGGGGGCTTTAGCGGAACTGACAGCGCTCTGGTGAGATTTGCCACAGGTCAGCCTTCTTTCCCCAACAACTGGAAGCATACATCATCAAGTGGCAATGAGCCCTTCAGAATGACCCTTAATTGCAAAAATCTTCTGCTGGTATATAAATCAAGCGGAGGATTTGGGACAGCGGTCGTTTATCTGGATGGAGAGCCGGCAATGACCCTGAATGCGACCGAAGGAGGTGGCTGGAATAATCCTATTACGGTTCTTTTGATTAATGATAGTGAGCCGGCCGAGCATGTAATTGAGATAAAGATGGCCGAGGGACATGAAAATAAGGAGTTTACAATTATGGCGATAGGCTATTCCAGGTAGTAAATAAATGTTTGGTAGAATATATTAAAAAATGATGTGGTTTTATTGATTTTTTTAGTAAAAACAGATAGTTAAATCTGCTTAGATAATTGACTATATTGTAAAATATGTTAAAGTATTAGTATAGTTATCAGTTTCTTTTGGTTATGGAGGCATAATTTATGAATAAAAGAGGAATTACCTCTGGAGTTCTGCTAATGTTAACGCTTGGCGCCGTACTCCTCTGTGGCTGCGCTCACAATAATGGAGGTAATAACAAAGTCGGTTCTGTTTCGCAGGAGAATTCAGATAAAATTAGCGATGCAGATGGCAACGATGCTCAGACAAAAGACACACAATATATCAAATTACAGGAGGAAGAGATGATGAAGTATTTTGAAAACATTAAACTGACAGAGGCTTTAAAAGGCTTCGGCTTTAAGAACCCCTTGATGACCCAGAGACTTGGAGCCGACCCGTATGCACTGGTCTATAATGACAGAGTTTATATTTACATGACAGGTGATATTGTTGAATATGATGAGGAGGGCAAGGTAAAGAACAACAGCTACAGTAAGATTAATAAGCTGAATGTTATCTCAAGTGACGACCTTGTCAACTGGACAGATCATGGTTCAATCAATGCTGCGGGCCCTGAGGGCGCGGCCAAATGGGGCAACAATTCATGGGCACCTGCGGTTGCCTATAAGAAGATCAATGGAAAGGATAAATTCTTCATATACTTTGCCAACGGCGGCAACGGCATAGGAGTACTGACAAGCGACAGCCCGATAGGCCCATTTGTTGATCCATTGGGAAAACCGCTGATTTCAAGAGCTACACCCAACTGTGCAAATGTTGCATGGCTCTTTGACCCTGCCGTACTGGTGGATGATGACGGTTCTGCTTATCTGTATTTTGGCGGTGGAGTTCCACAGGGCAAGGAAGCGAATCCGGGTACAGGACGGGCTGTAAAGCTGGGCGATGACATGATCAGTCTGGACGGAGATCCGGTTACCCTGGATATACCTTATCTCTTTGAGGATTCAGGAATTAACAAGATAGGTGATACATATTATTATTCCTATTGTACCAACTGGAATGTGCCTCTGGAGGCTACCAAGGAGCTGGGTATCAATAATGCGGACATTGCTTATATGACCAGCAAGAATCCTTTGGGACCCTTCACCTTCCAGAAGGCAATTCTCAGAAATCCCGGAGTCTTCTTCGGTGTATGGGGTAATAACCACCATTGCATGTTCGAGTTCAAGGGTCAGATGTATATGGCATATCATTCCCAGATGCTTGAGAAGAAGCTGGGCATTTCGGGAGGCTATCGTTCAACCAATATAGATTATGTGGTTGTCAACGAGGACGGCACTATTGATAATATTAAGGCATCAGAATTTGGAGTAAAGCAGATTAAGAGTTTAAATCCTTATGAAAGATGCGAGGCTGAAACCATGGGAACCATGGCCGGCATCAGTACTGTCGTAATTGAAGAAACAGCTCCGGGCAGCGGTACAGGTAATATGGCGGTTACGGAAATTCATACAGGTGACTGGATTGCCGTATATGGAGCGGATTTTGGCGAGAAGGGAGCAAAATCCTTTACAGCCTGCATCAAGCCTCCGGCAAGTGGTGAAGGAGCTATTCAGATCCGCCTAGACAAGCCTACCGGTGAGGCTGTCGGATATTTGAAGATTGATGCCGACGACTCAGGCCGGTTTAAGGAGATTACAGCTGATTTGCTGACTACAATTACAGGGGAACATAATCTGGTATTTGTATTCTATGGCGAAGGCTATGAATTTGATTACTGGTATTTCAAATAAGCGTATATAGATAAAACCAGTATCAATTCGGCCATAGCTTTAAAAGATTCTGATTGCCAGGAAATTAAATAATAGCAAGTGTATAAAAATTCGCATATACAGACAGGATTGAAGAAAGCTTTATAATGAAAGGAGAACTATGAGCAAGAATCCGATTATTTGGTCCGATTATCCGGATCCTGATGTTATTCGTGTCGGTGACACCTATTATATGATCAGTACAACAATGCATTTTATGCCCGGTGGCGTTATTCTGCGCTCATATGATTTAACCAACTGGGAAACCCTTACCTATGTTTATGACAGTCTTGACAATACACCGGGCCAATGCCTGCAGGATGATTTAAGTATATATGGCAAAGGCATGTGGGCACCCTGCCTTCGCTACCACAAGGGTATCTTCTATGTATGTTTTGTAGCAAATGATACAGGCAAAACCTATCTATACCGTGCGGAAGACATCATGGGGCCATGGCGAAAGTCGATTATAGAAGGCTTCTATCATGATTGCTCCCTGCTGTTTGATGATGATGACAGAGTATATATTGTATATGGCAACAGGGAGATTCATCTGACAGAGCTGAAGGAGGATTTGTCAGGACCGAAGCCCGGTGGGCTTGACAGGATTATTATAAGGGAAGAGGGTAATCCATATTTATGCTACGAGGGCTCCCATTTTTACAAAATTAACGGAAAGTACTATCTCTTCCTGATACACAGCAGACCTGACATGTGGCGCAGAACCGAGGCCTGCTTTGTAGCTGACTCACTTGAGGGTGAGTTCAGGGGCGGAGACTGCTTTGATGACGACATGGGATATCATGGCTCCGGAGTTGCGCAGGGAGGCATAGTCGATACTCCTGACGGCGAGTGGTATGCGATGCTCTTCCAGGATCATGGAGCAGTTGGCCGTATTCCTGTACTGGTTCCTGTTCGCTGGGAGGAGGGCAATGATTTCCCGATATTTGGTATAGACGGAAAAGCTCCTCATGAAATTATAGTCAAGAGCACCCGCCCGGAACATAAATATGAGCCCTTGTATACCAGCGATGATTTCAACTATACTCCTGATAAGGACGGTAGGGTACGCTTGAACAAGCTTTGGCAGTGGAACCATACTCCCGATGACAGGCTTTGGTCGGTTACCGAAAAAGCAGGAGCATACCGTATCCGCAGCGGTAAAATCAGCCCGAACCTTGTGCTGGCAGCCAACACTCTTACTCAAAGAATGATGGGGCCTGCCTGTGAAGCCTATGTTACTGTGGATGCATCGGCAATAAATGACGGTGACTATGCAGGTATCTGTGCCCTGCAGGGTAATTACGGCCTGATTGCCATAACCAGAGAGGAAGGCAGTTACTATCTGGTTATGATTATTAAGGAAGATAAGCCGGAGGATGGTATCTGGGGACCAAAGGGCGGAGACAGAAGCCCCGGCAAGGAGATAGCAAGGATACCCTATGAAGGCTCCAGGGTTACTTTAAAGCTTAAGGCTAATTTTGTTGATAATATAGATGAGTCGGAGTTTTACTATAAGGATGGAGAGAACTGGGTCAGGCTGGGTATAACCCATAAGCTGAAATTCAGACTGGATCATTTCTGCGGCTGCCGTTTCGGCCTGTTCCTCTTTTCAACCAAAGTAACAGGCGGTGTTGCCGACTTTGAGCATTTTGTATATAATGTGCTTGAGTAGGCTACCCGGATATATTTAAATTACATTATGTGATGCAATCAGACTGTTGCAGATAGCTGACTAATAATTTTCAACCCGGGAAGATTGATTTCCCGGGTTTTCATAATAAGGAGTATTGTTATGAAGCAGATTTTGCTTGGGCAAAACTTTCGGGTCTGATCTGCCTGCTTTTATAGGGAGATTAATTAGATGAATAAAGAATAAAGCATAAGACATATAGGAAAGAGAGAAAGAATTTTTATAGCCCGGGGAATATGAAAGGCCAATATGTCTTATGCTTTATACCGGATTCATCTGCCCCTTAGCTTATTGCCTGTGCCGTCATTGGCGTTATTCTTCAATAATTTCCTTATCTGCTTTAATAACTCTTCCTTTTGTGCGGAATTGAGCTTTTTCAGCATTTGCATAAGAGCCCTCAGCTCTTCGCTATTGGTATGGCGGCTCTTCATATAATATCCCTTCATATTTGAAAGTCAAAAGTCCGTGATTTGATTATACGGCTTGCATACCTTAATGACTACGAATATTAATACTCTTATGTTTAATAATAAAATGAAATTGACTAAGTCAATTTATATCTTGCCCATGTCAATATTATACTTAATATGACAGGTGTTGTCAATATCTTTATGCATACAATTGACTAAAATTATAATTTTTGCTAATATTTTTACAAAGAGGGTGCTAAAGTTGAATACAAGAGTAAAGCAAATAAGGAAGCTATTGAAACTAAGTCAGGAAGAGTTTGCATCAAGGCTGGGTATAACCGCAGCCGGTATTTCAAGAATTGAAAGCGGGAAGCGCAATCTGACTGAGCAGATGCTCATTCATATATGCAAGGAGTTCAATGTAAATGAGGACTGGTTAAGATACGGCAGGGGGGAGATTTTTAAGCAATTTCCCAATGCTGTCATGAAGGAGCTTATGCAGCAGTATCAGCTGGATGAGCTGGATATGAAAATTATCAGTGAATATATATTGCTTGATGATAATAAACGTAGGGTAATTAAGGATTATATCATGAAAATTGCCTATTATGACAGATTTGAATATTTATCGGACGGAGAGCTCACAAGCCAGCTGCTGCATTGTGCAGAAGGCCAGGATGGAGAAGATGTACAGGAGATTCCGAAAAAATAATGCATATAAAGAAGGGAGCCAATGCTTGGAAACGGTAGGCATTGGCTCCCTGTAATCTTGCTTTACATATAAAATTAAATGTAGCGCCAGCTGCTTGTGGGGATTTTAATACAGCCAGAAAAATGCTATCCGCATTGCCATGGAATGAATAAACTATAATAGAACTTTATGGATAAATTTATAAAAATAATCTGTCTATAATAAATAATAACGAACTTAATTTTTTTAAGTTTTAGGTGTATTCTACTAAAAAAGTATCTATAAGATCTTTTTTTATTAAATTTTTGTTTTCAAAAATTACTATAGATGATATACTATAATCAAGATGCAATTTTTGACGATTTGATTGCCATTTATTTTATTTACACATTATTGTTATTTTATTAACAATTTATGATGAAGTAATAAAAAAACTTTATTTAATTAAGGAGTAGCTATGGGAAAGAGGATTGTTATTGTCGGAGCCGGTTACGCCGGTATACTGACAGCTAAAAAGCTTGCAAAAAAATTTAAGAAGCAAAAGGATGTTAGCATCACAATTATTGACAAGAATCCGTTTCATACCATGCTTACCGAATTACACGAGGTGGCAGCTAATCGTGTTGATGAGGATAGCATCAAGATTAGCCTGAAGAAGATTTTTGCAGGCAGAAATGTCAATGTAAAGCATGACACCGTTACAGCCGTTGATTTTGACAAAAAGCTTGTAAAGGGTGCTAACGAAAGCTACGAATATGATTATCTGGTTCTGGCGGCAGGCTCCAAGCCAACCTTTTTTGGAGTCACAGGTGCCGACAAATACAGCTTTAAGCTTTGGTCATACGAGGATGCTGTAACCTTAAGAGATCATATTCAGGCTAGCTTCAGAAAGGCAATGAGTGAGCCTAATGAGGAGGAAAGAAGAAGACTTCTTACCTTCTGGGTGGTAGGTGCAGGCTTTACAGGAATCGAAATGATAGGCGAGCTGGCGGAGTATGTTCCTATTCTGTGTGAGAAGTTTGGAATTGACAGAAAAGAGGTATCACTATATAACGTTGACGGCTTAAGCAGGGTAATACCGAATATGACTGAAAAGCTGTCGGCCAAGGTGGAAAAGCGCCTGAGAAAGATGGGAGTTAATGTAGTCCTGAATTCATTTGTTGCCGAGGTTGGCCCTGACTTTATCAGCCTTAAGCAAAATGGCAATATCGTCAGCTACAAGGCCGGCACCGTAATATGGGCGGCAGGAATAGAAAGCGCCGATATTACCCAAAGCACCAGGGATTCCATGGAAATGGCAAGGGGCGGCAGAATTCAGGTGGATCCATATCTTCGTTCCACCAAAAATGAGAATGTTTATGTTATCGGTGACAATATGTTTTATATTCCGGAGGGAGAGCAGACACCTGTTCCCCAGATGGTGGAAAACTGTGAGCAGAGCTCCGATGTTGCTGCCCACAATATAGCCTGTGCTGTATACGGCAAGGGTGAGATGAAGAAGTACCAGCCTAAGTTCCATGGTGTCATGGTCAGCATAGGCGGCAGATACGCAGTATGTTATCTGGGACTGCCAGGACGCTTCTTTAGTTTGCCTTCATTCCTTGCAATGTTCGTAAAGCATTTTATAAATATTGTGTATTTTGTTCAGGTTGCAGGATGGAATAAGGTATTCAGCTATATGAAGCATGAGTTCTTCACAATAAGAAACTGCAGAAGCTTTGTAGGTGGTCACTTCTCCAACAGAACACCCAGCTTCCTGCTGGTACCGCTTAGAATCTGGCTGGGTGCCGTCTGGCTGTTTGAGGGTATTATGAAGGTGGTTGAGGGCTGGTTCAGTAAGCCTATGCTCACATCCTTCTTCAGTGGTGCCAATGCCTGGTATGACAGTATAATAAACGGAACAGCAACTCCGGATGCGGGCAGTTCGGCAACTACAGCCGCAGCTAATATAATAGGCAGGGCGGTCAGCATGGTTTCAACCAAGGTTAATGCCATAGCCCTGGCGGCAGATGTTTCATCCAGCGCCACACCAAGTGCAGCCGCTGAGACAGCAGAGGCTGCCGGAACTGTCTTAATGAACTGGAATATACTTGGTTTGTTTAAGATAATATTTGTCAGCGGCAAGGATTTGGCTCATTCAAAGCTTGGTGATTATGCCGTTAAGCTGGATGTTCCCTTAATGAACTGGTTTATAGACAAGCTGATACTGCCGACTGACGGTATCCAGCTGGCAATGCAGATATTTATCGTTTTAGCGGAAATACTTATTGGTCTGGCTCTGATAGGCGGACTCTTTACCACTCCGGCTGCTGCATTTTCACTGATTTTGCAATTTATGTTCCTGTGTACGACAGGCCTGTATCTTGGTAACATCTGGATGGTATTTGCAGGAATAGTAGTATTAATCGGAGCCGGAAGAAGCCTGGGTCTGGATTATTACGCTATGCCTGCACTAAAAAGATGGTGGAAGAAGCTGCCATTTGTTAGAAAGTGGTATATTTATAATGATTAACAGAGATATGAATACAGAGGAAAAGATTGAACCTATAAAGACTGATGAGGCTCTGGAGCTTGTAAAGGCTGAGCTTGTCAGGACCCTTTCCAAAGCTCCCTTGATAATTCGGGAGTATACCAGACACCTGGCTGCTTCCTTCGGGAAACTCATTCGAGCCAGCTCAGTACTGACGTGTGCGGAGGACAAGGATGGACTTGTATCAGCTGATGCAATAAAGATTGCTGCAGCAATTGAGATTTTGCATCTGGCCACCCTGGTTCACGATGACATTATAGACAATGCCGGATTAAGACGAGGAGATGTTACACTCCAGAAAAAATACGGCAAGCGTACTGCGGTTATCTGCGGCGATTATCTTTTGAGTGTGGCCCTCAGGATGGCAGCAGGGGTAAAAAACAGGAAGGATTATATAGATCTCGAGCTGCCGGATTATGTGGGCAGAATATGTCTGGGAGAGTTAAATCAGCATATTAATAACAACAATCTTAATCTGACAGTATATCAGTATCTGAAGATTATATCAGGAAAGACTGCGGCCCTGTTTGAAGCATCCTTTTATGCGGGTGCCCTGTTTTCGAAGAGTCCTGACAGTGAAATGAATAAATACAGGCAGTTAGGTTTTTATATAGGAATGATTTTTCAGCTGACGGATGACTGTATTGATTTTGAAAACACCGTTGAAACTGCCAATAAGCCGGTACAGTCGGATTATGAACAGGGCGTAATTACGCTTCCCCTGATTCACGCTTTTGCCAACATAGAGGAACTGAAGGAGAAGGCTGCAAAAAGCACTCTTGAGAGAGAGGAAATTAATGAGGCTGTAAGAAAAACCGACGGAATAGGCTTTACAAAAATGGTGGTAAGAAAGTATTACAACAAGTCATTGAAGCTGATAGAAAAGCTTGATGCAAGCCAGACTAAAAAAGACAAGCTGATATATATACTGAATAAGGCTTCCAGACTGGCATAATATGGTCAATAAAACAACATGGCTGCTGCCACAGCTGCAGCAGCCTGATATGAAATGGCAGGTATACTGGTTTATGGTAAAAAGATTTTTGAAATATGTAGAAATAATGACCAAGATCACAAGCACATTTACATTCCTGCTAACAATTGCCTTCCTTCTTTATCGGAAGGAGACAATAAACTGGAAGCTTACCCTTCTGTTTTTTGCGGGAATGTTTATGTTTGATCTTACCACAACAGCTATCAACAATTATATAGATACAAAGGATAATCACCAGACACTGCAATTTAAAAGAAGAACAGCATTAATTATTATTTATGTTATGTTTGCCGTCAGTACGGCGCTGGGTTTATATCTGGCCTATCTTACCGATATAGTTGTACTTATTGCGGGAGCTTTGTGCTTCCTGTGCGGTGTATTTTATACCTACGGACCGGTCCCGATTTCAAGGACCCCCCTGGGAGAGCTTTTGTCAGGTTTGTTTTATGGGATGCTGATACCCTTTATCCTGGTATATATAAATACACCTGCAGGTACTTATTTGAGCTTGAATGTTAATTTTGAGACAATCAATCTGAATTTGTGTGTCTGGCCATTAATTTCTTTTTTTTTGCTGTCAATAATACCATTTTGCGTAACAGCCAACATTATGCTGGCTAATAATATATGTGATCTTGAAAAGGATATTGCGGTCAGAAGGCATACTTTGCCTTATTATATCGGCAGAAAGGCACTTTATCTTTTTGCAGGATTGTATTATTTGACCTATTTGGCTGTGGTTGTAATGGTGGTGCTTAAAATACTGCATCCAATATGCCTTTTGTCCCTGCTTAGCATCATTCCGGTGCAGAAAAACATAAATACATTTTTCGCCAGGCAGGAAAAGGATACTACTTTTTTGTGTGCCATAAAGAACTTTATTATAATTATGGCAGCTAATATACTGATGATCTTTATCAGTGTACTGCTGACACATTAACCGGCATGCAAAAAGGCTTTGATCAGCCGGTATGGTGTTGGTATTAATGCCGGCAAAAGCCGAGATTGATATATATAACCATAAACAATTTAATTAAGGCATCACCATCACAGGTGATTATTAATAAAAAGAATGGTATAAAAAGCAGGCTTGTCTTTGATATGAATGAAATTACCAGCAATTATTATCATACTCAATATGGAAGCATTAGTCTGTCAATCAGAACAAAATCCATTGTAATCAAAGACAAGCCTGATTTATTTGAACTTAAAATGGAGTATTCCTTATTATCTGGTGACAGTCTTATATCTGACAATCAGATATATATCACGCTTTTACCAGCACAATAAGGCACCTTGCTACTAATCAGATTTCGCTGAAGTATTCTCTGTGGCTGTAATAAAGCCATCAGCATCTATAGCTACATTATAAGAGAGCTTTTTAATAAAATCAAAGTAGGCATCTTTTTCTTTATTATCTGTTATAAGATAGGTGTAGTTGTTTTTGGCCATTACAGGCAGAAGCTGCGGCTTGATTTCTCCATCAGTATCAATATGAAGCTTAAGAAGGGCTGATTCCACACTTGCTCTGCTAAACCAAAAGTTACTAAGACTGTATGCGATAATTTTTCCCTTATAGAATTCAAAACCCTGCATTACATGGGGGTGGCATCCAATGACAGCATCGGCACCTGCATCAATATAATTTATGGCAAGAGTACGTTGGTATTTTTCAGGATAGTTATTTCGCTCAATTCCCCAATGTACAAAGACGATTACATAATCGCTGTTTGCCTTGGCTTCCTTGATGCTTTCAAGGATTATGGCCGGATCATATGTCCCAACCATGCCAGGCCTGTCATCGGTTGCATACCAGTCCATGGCGAATATGACTCTTGAAGCTGCTACAAAAGCTATCTTTTTACCGTTAACTGTATAATAAATGGGGGCCTTGGCACGGTCCAAATTCATTCCCGCACCAACATAATCTATTTTGGCATCCTCCAGGGTTGCAAAGGTATCTACCAGAGCATCCTGGCCGTAATCCAGTGCGTGATTGTTAGCAAGGGATACTATATCAACACCCATTTTCTTGAGGATTTCAACTCGGCTGGGGTTTGCACGAAAGGTAAAGGATTTATTGGCCGCTTTTGTGCCACGCAAACTGAAGGCAAACTCATTATTAAGCATCATTATGTCAGCATCGATCATTTCTTTCAAAAGATCCTCTGATAAGCATTTAGATATATCCTTATTTTCAGAATCATATTTTTTCACTGGAGTGGAATTGTCATCAAGGTTAACATCACCGG
>ENA-OWOZ01002258-OWOZ01002258.1-bioreactor-metagenome-genome-assembly--contig:-NODE-2258-length-14893-cov-17.750270_pt1 | contig 14893 bp, 22 predicted proteins | sample MGYA00238140_ERZ651804 | MGnify/ENA primary metagenome ERZ651804 (study PRJEB26910, sample SAMN07631232) | bioreactor metagenome | isolation source: Switchgrass digestor | place: USA: Dartmouth... | reverse complement strand
GCGCCGATCTGAACCGTGACTTCCTGAATAGTTTTGACGAAGCCGGCGGCCCGATCCTGTCGGAAAACATCATTCCGGCAGAATGGGACCTTACCGACAGTGCCGGAAATAACGCTTACGGAAGCGTAACAGATAAAATCGGCCTGCTGACGGAAGCCATGCTCAGGAAGTACAGCGAACAGGACCTTCTTGAATTAGACGACGACTGGTGGTGGCTTATAACCCCGTACGCCGGCGCCGGCTATTCGAGCAACGCGCGGCATGTCAGCACGGGCGGCACGCTGATCAACCACCGCGCGTACCGCGGCAGCGGGGGCGTTCGGCCGGCTTTGTATGTGGAATCTGAAATCGAAGTCGAGGTTGAAGAAGATGAAGTCGATATTCCCCCTTCCACCCTACTGGACCGCTTCACAACGCGCCAGCTTGTGGCAGAACTGTTCTGGCGAATATGCACGGAAAAGGAGGTAACTGCGGAATAAGGGGAGGGATAGAAGCTTGAAAGACTATAGAGATTGTCCCTATTGGGAAGATAACAGATGTTCGGGATTTAATTGCTGTTTAGAGGAAGATTGTAAACATTCAGAGAAATATCAGCCGTGGTTAAAAAAGGCAAAATAAAATTAGATACTGCGCAGTCCAAGGAAAACACGACAGAAGGGGGAGGAGCAAGCAGTTAAGATAACTGTTCCCGGTAGACCGGTTCCCAAGGGCAGGCCAAGGTTGAGGGTGAGGGGGAGAAAAGCATTTGTATATACCCCGCCCGACACAAAGGAGTATGAAAAACTTGTCGGGTGGGTGGCGAGGTGCGCCGGATGCAAGCCAGCAGGTGAACCTGTGGCGGTCGTCTTGGACATATACGTAAGGCGGAAGATGGATGTGGATAACGTAGCCAAGAGTGTTCTGGATGGCTTCACTGGAGTGGCATATGAGGATGACGACCAGGTGATAGAACTACTGATTCGCAAGCACAAGGTAAAGCGCGAAGAGGAAGAGCGGGTGGAGATAGAGGTTAGGGAGTTTAAGGAGGTGGGGTAGATTGAAGTTGTACCATTTTACAAGTCCGTTGCATGTCGATGGCTGCTTAAAAAATGGAATAATCAAAGGCGTGATACCAATATACAAAGACGGCAAATATGGACTTATCCCTGGCTTTCAATGGCTAACATCAAACCCCGAATTCCATCAGGAATGGGCGAACACGGAATATACTACACTGCCCTACGACAGAACAGAGTATAGGCTCACGGTGGTTATACCAAAAGCGGCACGAGATAGACTTTTCCGTTGGTTGGATATATGCGACAAACTGCCAATTGACGAGGCCATGAACGCTTACGGTAACCCAGAGAATTGGTTTGTATTCCAAGGGAGAATTAAGCCAGGCTGGATAAGGCGAGTGGAGCAAAAGGAGAAAGAAACAGCAGAGTACAAAGAAAACACGACAGAAGGGGGAGGAGCAAGTGAAAGTTTACATAGCCGGGAAGATCACCGGCAATCCATCATATAAACAGCAGTTTGCCGAAGCCGAGCGCGAACTAAGGGCGCAAGGCTATACAACCATGAACCCGGCGGTATTGCCGGACGGTTTCGAGCATCACGAATACATAAAAATCTGTTTCAGCATGATCGATGTTTGTGATTCGGCAAGGTTTTGATGTTTCAGGAGGTGACACCACATGGCAACCATAGCGGAACTCATGCGGGCACGGAACCATATAGCAGTCTGGGAGCAGGAAAACGGTCGGGAAGCCACGCCGGATGACATAATGGTAATCCTGTATAACCAGAAGGTCGAAGAAGATAGAGCAAAGCGAGAAGCCCGTAAACGGCGTAAACAGAAGCAACCTAAGAAAAAGGAATATCTGACCAAAAGAGATCGGGAATACATCATCGTAATGGCCGCCTGCACCCAGGGATTGCAAAATATCATTGACGATTGGGAGGAACACGACCAGCACCCGTTTTTGTTGCGGTGCTTACGGACCGCTAACACCTGGCTTTATAAGGCAATGGACTGGATGACAAAAGACCTGCCGGAGCGGGAGAAAATGAGCTTGCTCCGGGATGCGGCCTACCACGAGGTGGGAATAATCGAATATTCCGTGCGAAGAGCGAAGGAGGCGGGGTAGTGAGCCAAATCAAGGACAGCGGCAACCGGCGAGAGTTTGAAACCGGAGCCGTTCGGGACATCCAAGAAGGCAAAGGTCGCTATGACCTCATTCCCTGGGAGGCGATACACGAGTTGGCCATACACTGTGAACAGGGAGCACAGAAATATGGCGAGCGAAACGTGGATAAGGGCATTCCAATACACAGTTTCATAGATTCAGCGTTCCGACATCTATCCAGGTACATGATGGGGCATCGAGATGAGCCCCACCTAAGGGCAGCCCTGTGGAACATCGCCTGGGCTATCTGGACAGAAATTAAGCGGCCTGAGATGCAGGACATCCCGGCAAGATTGGAAGGTGAAAAATGAGAATAATTGAGCCTTACGTTGAGGTTGAACGGTTTGACCCTGTTATGTTGATGAAGCGTATCGAAAAAGCAGGTAGAACCTGCTACAAATCTGAGGGAAATATCACGGAGGAATCATACAGGTCCTTCATTCAGAAGATTATTAAATCCGGCCACGAAAGCGTGCTGGAGCACGAAAAAGTGACAGTCAGAATTATATGTGACCGCGGGGTTAGCCACGAAATAGTAAGGCATCGACTCGCGGCGTATAGCCAGGAAAGTACTAGATACTGTAATTACAGCGGGGATAGGTTTGGCAAGGAAATAACGGTGATCAGGCCATTCTTTTTCACTGGTATTCAATTTGATATTTGGGAAAACGCGTGTATGTATGCCGAAACAAGTTACTTTCAGTTATTGCGCAGCAGCACGCCGCAAGAAGCCAGGTCCGTGCTTCCCAATTCACTCAAAACTGAAGTGGTAATGACCGCAAACCTCCGGGAATGGCGTCATTTCTTTAAGCTTCGGGCAGCCAAAGCTGCCCACCCGCAGATGCAACAGGTAGCGATACCGCTGCTTTTGTTCATGCGTGGCCAGATGGAGCCGGTATTTGGAGACATCCGATACAATACGGACTTTAACCTGGCTAATTATGCCGATGTGAGATGGAAAGAATGAAGCTCATCATTCCAGGCCGACTCCCCGGGCTCAACGATATGACCGATGCCGCCCGACGCAACCGGTATGAATCGGCAAAGATGAAAAAGGAATACACCGAGCTAACGGCCTGGTGCGCGAAAAGTGCTAGGCTACCACGTTTTGACCGGGTGGATCTGGTGATCACCTGGTACGAACCCAACCAGAAGCGGGATAAAGACAACATCATGGCTGGCCAGAAGTTTATTTTGGATGGCCGGAATCATTAAGAATGACGGTTGGAAGCAGATTGCGGACGTAACCCACCGATTCAGGGTGGACCAAACTAATCCTCGTATTGAAGTAGAGTTGATAGAGATTAGAGCGAGCTGAGAGGGAGGGCTAATCATGATATGCACATGTGGGAAAGGGATGATTGCAGCGTGTAGAAAACGGAATCACCAAGTCAAGGACATTCGGCTCTGCACCAACTGCGGCAGGGCCGTTAGGTTATTAACCATGAAAAATAGGGAAATTGTTGTTCTGGTTATTTGGCCAGGACGGAAACAAAAGAAAGTTGTGTGAGGGAAGGGATGATATGACAGCGGAGGAGGGGTAATATGGGAATGGTAATCACAAGTAATCAGGGAAAAATAAAATATTTGAAGCGCTACGTTCTCCTTATACTGCGAAGCAAGGAGGTTGACTCTTGAAGCGATTAATAGCCAAAAGGAAACTACAAAGAAAATGCGATATTTGTAACAAGGAAATAAAGAAAGGTGAGGTTTTTTACAAAAAGAGGACGGTTTGGGAGGATTGGGAAGACGGTGGCCGGATATATGGCTATAACATTTATTACTGCCCTAAGTGTTTGTGGAGATTAAAACAGCACGATAAAAGATGGACGGAGTTTATAAAGAATTGTAAACACCCTGACAGCCACAGATCAATGGAATATACTTATATTCCAAACGAAGCAATAAAAGAACCAAGCCATGAAATCTGTTCGTTATGCAGACAAACCATATCTAATTAAGTCACATTCCAAGGAAACCACGACAGAAACCACAAAAAGCCCCGGCACTAACACCGGGGCTTTGCCATCTCTATTTGATTACTTCCACGCGCTTAAATAAATCATGCAGGAAGTTTGCACCCCTGCTGAACAAAATGCCAGTTGCGATCTGTCCGATGATGGGATAGGCAAAAGTCAAACCGAACAACTCGCACATATCAAGTCCTCCGCCGATAGCAATTAAGAGACCTACTACAAGCGCGCCTACGCGGTCTATTTGGAGCTTCCCTTGCTGCCATACTAGCTTGCCTGTTTCCCATATCGCCTCGGCTAAAATAGCGGCTACTATAAGTCCACCTATGCTCATTTACTATCTTCCCCCCTTAACTATCTTCAATAAATTCAATGCAATCGCCAACACGAACCATTTTGTAGCAGGTTCGGTTGGGTTGTGCCGTTCAGTTATCAAGCCTACCGCTAGGGCATCATCAATGATCTTCTTCATCCACTCAGGCACTTCTTCCACCTTCCTTTCGAATAGCCAATACGCAGGAGAGCGATTCGCCGTGTCCTGCGCTAAGACCGATATATCGCACAGACACTCGTTGCCCCTGACAGCGACTTTACCCTTGCGCCCTTTCTTGTTGAATTTGCCGTTATACAATCCAGGGTCTAGGACAATCACCCGACCGTCACTATCCAATCCGGCGACGACAATGTAGTGCCCACCATCAGAGAAAACACCTGTATAGCCTGGCCTATTGCCCCCGACATTAGCGATTGCCATGCCACCTTTTTGCAGATGCGAGAGTAATAGGTTTTCATCGTTGGTCGTCCTATAATTCAAGGGATAGTCAATACATAACGCCTTTGCTAAAATGTTCATGTCTGTGCCACCAACCACCCTTGCCCGTTTCTTCTGTGCATAGGCCGCCATCGCCACAGGGTCTACGATCTTGTCGGTCAAATTCGATACAATCATCGAAGCACAAACTGCACCGCAACCACCTGACTTAACAGTTGCATTGGGTAATGTCGGGCTTGGATACGGTACGTTGGCATAGTTGTTTTGATTAAAATACCTGTAAGCCATCATCCCACCTTCCTTCTTAAAAAAATCGGCGCGGGAATTCCCATCCCCTTTAGGGGATAGGGATGATAGCGCCGTTATTTCCCTTGGCATTCCTCGATGTATCTCCGAATAACTTCCGCTGAAACATCACCGGCAGTCCCGACATAATAAGCCTGGGTCCAGAGATGATCCTTGCCGCATTTCTTTTTCAAGGCAGGGAACTTTTCTCGCAGATATTTAGAACTGTATCCTTTCAGAAGACCTGCTATTTGTGCCGGGCTGAACCTTGGAGGGGCTGAAACAAATACATGAACATGATCTTCGTCTGTTTCTATCGCCAACAGCGTTAGTCCATGCCGTTCGCAACACTCGCTTATCAGACGTTTAGTTTCCGCCTGTACTTCGCCAGTAAGTATCCTTCGGCGATACTTTGGAATCCATACAAAATGATAAGCTATATTATAGTGTGTCCACCGGGTTTTTCCGCTTTGCATATCATCACTCCCTTAGTATAATATACTATATGAAGGCAGTAAGAATCTACCGGCTAAACAATATACCGCAAAGCGTACAAGTCCGAATTCGTGAAGCTCAAATGGAAGCTGCTCGGGTGTGGAATGACTGTTGCCAAATCCACCTTAAAGCAAGGCAAAACAGAAGCAAATGGCCTAATCGCGATGATCTTCAGAAAGCTACGAAGGGACGGTATGCGCTTCACAGCCAAACGATTCAGATGATATGCCACGCCTTCCTTGCCAATGTGGATGCTACCCGCCAACTGAAAAAGAATAATCCTAAAATGCGGTATCCTTACAAAGAGAAAAGGTTTTACCCGTTGTGTTGGCCGGAACAAGCTGTATCCATCGAATCTGGACGGGTTGTTCTTCCCATGGGCCGCGGTCGCCAATCAATCGTGCTAAAGGTGGATCTTCCCCCAAATGCCGGTGCCTGCAAGATTGTATGGAACAATGGGTATGAACTGCACGTTGCTGTTCCGGTGGAAATCGAGGAGACCATCGGTGAGGCTAAAGCCACCGTAGACCTCGGGCAGATTCATCAAGCCGCTGTAGTAACCAACACGGGTCATGCCCTGGTGGTATCCGGTCGGGGTATTCGCTCTATCAAGCGTTACCGGAATAAGGAATTAGGTAAGCTAACTAAGATGCAAGCCCGATGTCAAAAAGGTTCCCGACGTTGGCGAAAACTTCAGAAAGCCAAGAACGAACTCAAAGCTAAAACCGGTCGCCAAGTTAGGGACTTGCGCCATAAAGGGACCAGAAAAGTTATTGATTTTTGTAAAGAACAAGGCGTCACAACGCTATACATCGGTAATCCTGACGGCGTTCGCACTAACCGTTGCGGAAGAAAACATAACCAGCGCATGAGTCAATGGGAATACGGAAAAGACATTTCATACTTGAGTCATAAAGCTAAAGCGGCCGGCATCGAGTGCTTCACCGGAACGGAGAGGGGAACCTCCAGCCGGTGTCCGGAATGCGGCCATCATCAAAAGCCCAAGGGCAGAACGTGGCAATGCAGGAATTGCGGTTTCATCGGTCATAGAGATGTGGTTGGAGCCACCAATATGCACCCCATTGCCTACGGAGAAAAGATCGAGTTCCCCTATAAGATCACGTATCTACGGCCCGGCAAAACCCGGAACGTAGTAGTTGCCCCGACACGGGCCAAAGTGGTCTAAGAAAGCCAGAAGAATCAACCGCCCAGCAATGGGGTTTCGCGAGAAACAGGCTAATCTTCTGGAGTTTCTTAGAAGCTCATCCCCTTTAGGGGATTGAGAGTGTCACACGTGATATTCGGATTCAGAAGTTGACTCTGAGGCATCACCATCAGATGTTGTGGTTGTGTTTCCGTAGCTTCCTAAACCGAACATCGAACTAACTCCGCTTACAATGGATGGTATCAGTCCGACCACATGGAATTGCTTAACCAAGAGCGAACTGCCACCCGCGATCAATGCGCCCGTGAGCACCCAACCTTCCCACTGGTACTGCCAAGTGAAATTCAGATAGGTAAACAAATCGAAATCGCCCTGCCAGCACACGACAGAGGCGATTCCCCAGAGGACTAAATATGTTATAACTGATTCGACTTTTGCCGGGAAGGGTAAAACTGCCTTGATGATTCGAGTCATCTGGTCAACCATCACGACAAGCAGGGCAGTTGCTATAAACGCTATGGCTATACCGCTTAATGTTCCATACATTACATCACCTACTTAACCACAAGGGCGATGATTGCCACGAGAACGCCTGCAAGCCCGATTATGTAACCAAACTTGTCCCATTCCATTCTGCGTGTCTCGTCCTCGCCTGTTTCCCTGCCTTCGCTTCGGTCAAGTCGTTGTTCGCACTTATCTAATCGTTTGCGAAGTCCATTATAGTCTCTGATTAACATTTTCGTCTCACGCATTTCCACGCGCAAATCCGATATATCTTGCTTCATCCCTAAAAACATTTCGGCAATTTCCTTGCCAGTATAAGACCACTCTTGATTTTTGTTTTCCAATGCAATCATCACCCCCTGGTTAAAAAACTATGTTAGAATAGTCCTTGCAGGCAACGGTGCTAACCCCACCGGCCCGTCATCCCCTGGTGGCGGGTGCCTGCTCGCCTTTTGTATCACTTAATACGCAAAGCACCCCATAAAAATAGCCGCCCTATTCAGGCGGCTTCCCTACTTGGATTGATAAAGTTCTGAACTTCGGTTTTTTCCTTATGACCGTATCTCTTACCTTAGCCCCTCTTTCCGAAGAATAAACGCCATTAAGTAATTCATCCTCTGAATAAAACTGCCTATTCCAGTCATTGAGCTTACGCTTAAATTTCCCGGTGTTTTCGTCCAACTCATAGTCTGGATGGACTCTCAGAATTTCTTCTTCAACTTCCTCAAACAAAGCAGTTTTATAAGGCACCACCTCCCCTTGATCGTTTACTCGGTACTTTGTAGTCATTTCAGGAACTTTAACCTCTATGGTTTTTTCAATATCCTTACATTTTTCATGTACAGGTATTGTGTAGGTGTAACCATCCTCTAGGATTGCTTCTGTTAACAGGGCCAGGACGTCCCCACTTTCGAAACGTCCACCACAAATAGCACAGGTTTGCTCCGAAAAACATAAGTCACCTGTTTGAGTGTAAAATATATACCCCGCCCACCATCTACGGTTAGGTTGCCCCAAGTTGGCCCAACCATCTTCAATTGGGTTTAAATCGCTTCTAAATCCTGTTATCCCTATTCCTCTTTGCCCTTGGACTCCTGCAGTAGACCCTAATGTTATGTATTCATTCAGAGTTGATATAGATAAGCCTCTATCATTAGCAAATAAGGCTATTTCCTTAGTGCTTCCAGCTGTGGCCAAGTATAAATAACCAGCGGGCAAATAGTACGGATCAGTGGACGTTTCATCATAAAATTGGAGGGAAGGTTGTTGACCCATGCTAACGCCTAGCTCTATTAATTTCTTACCAGAACCACCATAAAATTCAATGACTCCCCAGTTAAAAAATGGGTGCGAAGGGTAGTTATTATATCTTATCTTAACAGCCCCTCTATCGTCCCCTTCTGGACCTGTACTGATTAAAGAGCTATAAATCTCCCCGTCGATGATTTTAATGCCGTACTTCCTGACAGCATCTTTCAGCCAACTACCGACCAGCACCCGTAAGTCATCGCTAGAGTCATAGACTTTCAGTCCATCCGTCTCTAACTTCATATACCCCGGCCATTGCTTCATGTCCTCTGATGTATAAAACGGTATCCCCGTCTTATGCCAACCCGTGCGGATATTGACCTCTCTGTATACCTTATCAATTCTGAGTTCGTCTACAAGAGTGTTTATCGCATTTGCGCCGTTGCGGTCTGTGCCGATAAAGATATGACTGCCTAGGCTTGCGGGCAAGCCGGGATTCTCGATGTAGCAGGCTTCTTCGTCGTTCACTACTAAGGACAACCTATCGGGCTTCCAAGCTAGGGAGATACTGTCCCAGCCAGTTAGGGTGGATTTGTTTGGGCCGTAGGCGGTATCCCCCGCATCCCTAATATACACCCTGCCATCGCTAGCGATTCCTGCTCTAATGCCTTGCAAATCAACCAACACCGAACCATTACCCGATTCCGCAAGGTTTTTAGCTCTAAAATTGATAGTTCCTTGGCTTGCGGATAGCCCCGCCGCGGGAACTTTAAGATGTTTTCCTGTAGCAATATTAAGGGCTTGTCCGAATAATCCTGTGTTATAATCAGCATTAGAGTCTGCCGCCACGCCCTTATGACTATTCAAGCTCCCGTCAAAGTGCCACAATCCTACACAGTCAGAGTCTACACCCATGCTTGCAGGCGTTTCTGTGATTGGGCTGAAATCACTCGCAACAAACGAGCCAGAAGCCCTTGCCCTAACACAAATCTGCGTGTTCTTGCCATCACTCCCGCCTATCCAGAGGTCGCCAACGTCATAGGGAGGCGTAGGCTGAGAGGTAAATTTCCTAACGTCCTGCCCATCCTCACCTTTTACTTTGTTCCAAGTGTAATCACTAAAGTTTGTGGAATCTACAGGATTAAAGTCTACATAAGTGCCTATATAAGCACCAGGAGTTTCACCATTATTTGCTGTGAAAGTAACGCCGTCATCCGAGTATTTGATGTGCAGGTAAGAGGTTTTCCCGTCTGCACCTTTTTCACCCGGCACACCATCTTGGCCTTTTATGAGCGACCATTGGTATGCTGTGTGGCTGGTCGGTGCTGTTGGGGTTGTAGTAGTAGCTATACCGATATACACTGCTCCGGTGGGATCAGTTGTCATGGGGTTGCCGTTTGCATTCTGGCTATATCGTACCCACAGATATGCGCTGGTGCCATCTTGCCCATCTACACCATCGAAGTAATCGACTCCCTTTATAGGGGTATAGCCATCCTTTCCGTCCTCCCCCACTACCCGCATTGGATCGGACCATGTGCCATTATCACCCACCTTCTGTCGCATGTATTTATCGCTGGCAGGGTTGAAAGTGTCATGCCAGTTTGTTGTACCGTCAGCGGAATACTGGAAATATACATGGTTGTCTACGGGATCATAGCCGGGGGCGAAGGTGGTTTCGGGGCCGATAGTTACAACACCCGCATTGAGTTTGCCTACCCATCCTGCATCAGCGTGTATCCCTTCACCCGAAATAGCTAACTTCCACGTCTGCCCGCCGTCATGAGATATAATTAATCCCTGCGGTGTGATTCTGAGCAGTTTGCCCGTCAGCTCGCCTGTTTCAGGGTCACGGTCAAACCACGTAGAAACGCCATCAACAAGCGTATAATCACCACTTGCCCCATTGATTTCGGTTGCCGCTGTGTTGATTATGGCCTTGAGTAAATTCTGGAACGAAGTGTTAGGCGCAACTACGTTCTTGTAGAACTTCGCCATCAGAACGGTCTGTGCCACCGTTGCTTGGATTTTCTCCAAAGGGTCGCCTAATTCCATGTCGCATAGCCAAGGCTGGAAAACATTGTACCGATAGCGAATGATTCTGACTTGGGTATCAATGCCTAAATCTTCATCAATCAAGTCCACCATGTCAGACCGATTAAAAGTTTCATGCCCATAACCGGGGAGTGAGCGCAAATCTAACACTTCGGTCTTGTAGTTGTGCCTTGGTCTGCACATGACGGCTAGTTGCTTCTCTCCCGCTATTTTGAGCTGTGTTTGGTCTGCAATGTCTTGGTTGTACCAAACGCCCTCCAGAATATCGTCTGAATAGCTGTGATTGTCCAGATAAAGCAAACCACCGTTGACGTTGGCAATATTCAGATCATTCTCCCCAAAAGGATAAAGGCGAGTCACGATGTCGTAGTCATCGGTACGGGTGATACCCTTCAGGTTCTTGGCATAGCGAATCTGAAAACCAGTATAGGGCTTGTAGGTTGCTTCATCACGCAGGGAAACAGTCTTGTTAATGCTATCCCATATGAGGATGCCGCCCCATTTCTCCTGCACTTGGTTGATGTTGTAGAGTACACTTTCTTTCTCGGTTTCAAGGTCATAAGTACCTGTAACGTCCACTGTGCCAACTGTCCAACCTGTGCCTTGCAAAAGATATGACAATGCACTTCCTGCGCTTCCAGGGTCAAAACCACCATGCGCTGTACCTCCGGAAACGATGATGACTGCTCCCCAAGGCGGAGTGCCAATCAAGGGGTCATTGCAGATGGTCTGATACTTCTTCCCCAATAGCACCCAAGATTCGTGGGCTTTGACCTTGCCCTTGAGTTTTTTGCCATCTCTCTGTTTGTCCACAGCATCGGGATTGAGAATGACAAACTCTTTGCCCCCTGCATAAATTCGATACCGGTCGGTGAGATATTGCCACTTGGGATTGTCCAGTGGCAATTCAAATTCCAAAGTACAGGAACCGTTCTGTTCGTCGTCTATCCAACAATTTTTTAGCCCGTCAGACTCAGGGGAGAGTAGAGCAACGGTATTGCCCTCTATGTCCCTGACCTCGATAAACTGAGGCACGGACAGCCTTTTGGGCGTTGCCGGCACTCGGAAAACGCCGTTTATGGGCTTCTGGTTAAACATCCATGAATTAAACAAAAATCCTCACCCCCTTTTGGGCATAAAAATAACCGCCTTTTTAGGCGGTTCGTTATGGGGCAGTATTAGTCTACTGCGAAGTAACTTCTTAATACACATTTTAATCCTATAACGCAGATATAATCTCTGTTTTTTCTGCTTCAGTCAGAGCAGGATACTCCAACAAAATTTCTTCTGCTGTCTTTCCTTCATCCTGCATACGTCTATTTACAACGCGAACGAAGATATTTTTCTTCCATTCAGGCATCACATTCCACCTCCCAAGATTGCCGCTATAGCCATTTCCAAATCAGATATGCGTTGTTCCATTTCGGTTTCGGGTTTCAATTCAGGACATTCCGCATACGTTCCGTTTTCCCACTTGTACCATCCGCCGTTGATGCCAATTGGAAGAGGTCCTTCAATCTGAACCTCCATATACCCCTCAACAGGCATTTCCACAACGTCACGAATGATATTGTTTTGATCAAGCTGAATATAATATGTTTTCATCTCTTATCCCCCCTATCTCCATATTCTCACAATCTCTTTTGTTTCACCCGCCAAACCATCTTCTTTTGCGTACCCTACCGCAACCACGTCGTCCGCCTGTATGTCAAATAGAGAATTCCCAGTCTTAAAAACAGCAGGGGAAGAGCTATTATAGATCGTGATGCGGGGACTACCGTCATGCGCCACAGCCAGATACGTCCCTGTCGGGTCAAAGGCACAACCATAACCAGTGCCAGTGGGCAGGGTGGCGGGATTGGCCACCTTAGTAAATGTATCACCACTCCGCTTATAAATTGTGATGTAGGGACTATTGTTATGCGCCACAGCCAGATACGTCCCTGTCGGGTCAAAGGCACAACCATAACCAGTGCCAGTGGGTAAAGTGGCGGGATCGGCTAGCTTGGTAAATGTATCCCCACTCCGCTTATAAATCGTGATGTAGGGACTGGCGGTATGTGCCACAGCCAGATACGTCCCTGTCGGGTCAAAAGCACAACCCCGACCAGTGCTAGGGAGCAAAGTGGATGGATCGGCCACCTTGGTAAATGTATCCCCACTCCGCTTATAGATCGTGATGCGGGGACTACCGTCATGCACCACAGCCAGATACGTCCCTGTCGGGTCAAAAGCACAGCCCCGACCAGTGTAAGCGGGCAAAGTGGCGGGATCGGCTAGCTTGGTAAATGTATCCCCACTCCGCTTATAAATCGTGATGTAGGGACTGCTTCTATGCGCCACAGCCAGATACGTCCCTGTCGGGTCAAAAGTACAGCCATAACCAGTGTCAGTGGGCAGGGTAGATGGATTGGCTAGCTTGGTTGGACCAAAATCAAATTTTACAACTACTGGAGAACCTTTTGTGATGTCTTCTCCGTACACCACGGCGACAACATCTTGCCCCGATATAACTAGTTCACCAAACAGTTCAAACCCACTCCGTGCCGTTGCCGCCGAAAAACTTACCTTGAGACGTATCAAAGATGATACGCCCCGCATCCGGCGTCTCGGACACGGAGGAGCTGATCACCTCCACTTTCAGTTTTGTTTTGGTTTCAGTGCGTATGACATCAGACGTTTTGTGTATCGCACTTTCAGCCAAATGCGCATCAAGCTCGGCCTGCACCGCCCCTGCTGCTGCCTCTGCCTTAGCCTGGGCGCCGGCGGGGGTCTCAGCGCCAATGTCTGAAGGCGTCAAAGCATCACTGCCGCCACTGGCGTGAGTGCTTTTATGAGCTGACGGTGTGAAGTTGGACGGTTTCCCCTGCACATCATTCCATGCCGGCAGTTGATCAGAACGGCTGGTTTTCGCGATATAGTATCCAGATCCAACTCCATGCGTGTTCTTAGTACCCGCATGAGTGTCTGTATAACCTTTTGCATTAGCTTCGGCAGTATTAGCCTTTGCTTGTGCTCCAGAAGGAGTTTCGTGACCACTGTGAGGAGCGGCGGCATCTATATGGTTTTTCGCCGCCTGTAGCGTTGTCGGCGGGTCCTCCCACCAATTCGTTTTACCAGTTATGGCCTTTATTCGGTTTGCTAACCAGCTGAGAATCTGAGAAAGCGTACCGCTCCCGGGACTTGTTGGAACCTGAGTTTGGTTTGGTGTGCGAGTTCCGATAGCCAAATCATCTACGCTGTCGGGAGGGGCGTTGTATACGCCATCTTCCAACTCTTTTAGCTTTTGGTCAATTATGTCAGCGTTTTCGTTCAAATCGTCAATATTGACAACGTCCGTTCCCTCGGGTTTTTTCAAATTGTAATTAACTGTATATCGCATTTAACCATCCTCCTTCCCTTTTTATCTTCGTAATACATGGTAACCCATATCACTCCTTTTCTTCGTATTCTTTCAATTGGTTCCAAGTCATTGTTCCAGCTTGAGCCCAAGTGAGTTCTTTGAGCAAATCCCACCAAGTAAAAGTATATTCAAAAGAATACACCAGGTGGGCAGGCTTCAAATCCTCAATCATTTCAATGAAAGAGGCCATGTTTTTCGGAATACCTCGGACTCCGATGAATTTTACCACAAATCTGTATTCAGCTGGATACTCAATTATTTCTACTTCTCCGCCAGAAAAAACCTCTGCGGCACGTTTTATTACATCTCTGCCGATAGTTCCTATGCCTCGAAGTCTTGACATTATTATTTCTCGGCGTTCTTCATAACTTTTTGAAACATCTGTTTTTAACCCCAGTTCCTGCTCCCAAAAAGCCAGCCCCCAGGTGGCTGTAGTAGGGGTTAGAAATTGCTTCAGGAAATCTTCGAGGAAGTAGTACACTTGCCCTAATTCTTCAGCATAAGCATCCTGGATAGCTTTCATAATAGTTGAACCAACATAATACCGCGGCAAATAACACATTAAATCAGGCTTGTAGGGTTGAATGTCTTCCCCGGTGGGCTGCAATTCCTCGCCGTATTGCAGTACACCGTACAAGCTTTCTCCGTATATTGTCATGTATTATACCACCCCCATATAAATAAGAGGCGGCCCCGCCGCCTATTGCTATAATAGTTTTAAAAGTCGCATAATTAACCTTATGCGACATAAGGTTCTCCAACTATTTCCTCTCATTTTCCGTTTGGTCTATTAGAGTGGTCTCAAATGTTATTTCCTTGTCTGTA
>ENA-OWOZ01002250-OWOZ01002250.1-bioreactor-metagenome-genome-assembly--contig:-NODE-2250-length-14947-cov-337.700134_pt1 | contig 14947 bp, 11 predicted proteins | sample MGYA00238140_ERZ651804 | MGnify/ENA primary metagenome ERZ651804 (study PRJEB26910, sample SAMN07631232) | bioreactor metagenome | isolation source: Switchgrass digestor | place: USA: Dartmouth... | reverse complement strand
AATGGATTTGCCATATGATCCTTGCCCAAAAAGAGGGGCAGACAGTGACATAAAACCTAAAACAAGTTGACACGACCGTCAATTCCTCTCAAACTTGACACTGATTTGTACAGCATTTATAATTTCACTTGTATGCAAAAGCCGAATATGGTCGGGTACATGCGGATGTGGCGGAATTGGCAGACGCGACGGATTTAGGTTCCGTTGGGAGACCGTGCAGGTTCAAGTCCTGTCATCCGCACCAGGAGGGGCCGGTTGCCGATTGGATCGATTATCGGCAGGCGGTCTTTTTTATTCCTGTAAAATGAAACTGTTCATGTCATATGATTTGCAAAAGGGTATAAAATAACTGCAATAACGATTCATCATACTTTAGCAATCCTGGTCAAGAAAAACCGTGCGGCTTACTGGTATCCTTATAGCAGGAGGCGGGTCATGGAACGGTGGGAAAAAATCAACGCTGTACAGCGGATGCAGGATTACATCAATGAACACATAAATTCGCCGATCACGCTCAGTGATCTTGCAAAAGCGGCTGGGTATTCGCAGTACCATTCTGCCAGGATATTCAGGGAGCTTACCGGAAAGTCGCCCTTCGAATACCTGCGGGCTCTGAGACTGAGCAAAGCTGCACTGTGCCTCAGGGACAACCTGGCAAAGGTGATCGATGTAGCCTTCGATTTCGTCTTTGACTCACACGAAGGCTTTACCAGGGCTTTTACCAGGCAATTTGGTATCCCTCCCAGGAAATACAGCGAGGACCCGAAACCAATAAAGCTTTTCATGCCTTACCGTATCCGTGACTATTACCTTACTATGCAAAAGGGAGAGATCGGAATGTCGGAGAAGAAAGAAACAAAAACCGTTTTTGTACAGGTGGTTGAAAGGCCTGCCAGGAAGCTGATTCTGAAGCGCGGGATCAAAGCTGACAATTACTTCGATTACTGTGAGGAAGTTGGCTGTGATATTTGGGGGATACTGGTGAGTATTAAGGAAGCGATGTATGAACCGGCAGGGATGTGGCTCCCTGACAAAATGATAAAGCCCGGTACGTCGAAATATGTCCAGGGCGTGGAAGTCCCCCAGGATTACAGCGGCGAAGTCCCGGACGGATTTGACATCATCGATCTTCCGCCCTGCAAGTTAATGGTTTTCCAGGGTGAGCCTTATGCAGAAGAAAAATTTGGTGAAGCGATCGCTGAAATCTGGGATGTCATGAAAAAATTCAACCCCGAAATCTACGGTTTTGAATGGGCGGATGAGGACAGCCCGAGAATCCAGCTTGAACCCCAGGGCTACAGGGGATATATCGAAGCCAGGCCGGTAAGACCTATCAACAGGTAACCGGCAGACCACCACGCAAGAGGTAAACGGTTTCAGACACACAGGGACGGTTCCACGTGGCTGGCGGGCGCTATCCGCCGGACACGGGAGCCGTCCCTGAATTTCATGTGGATCGTGCCTGTGATTTAAACTTGAGAACTGTCCCTATACTTTATCTGTATTATACCCAAATACATCACACGGAGAGTCATCAAAACTAAAAAAATGGCGAGAAATAATACTTTTTACCTGTTATGCAAGCTTCAAATCTGATATTATTTGTGATAGAATGATAGAGTAACGGGGGGTCTATACTTTGGCTGATCGAATAAACAAAAAGAAAAAAAGAAAAGCGGGCGGCGCAAAGCAGGAGCTGTATATGGCTATACCCCTGTGCCTCATCGTTGCCGTCGTTCCGCTGATCATATTTGTAAAAAAAGTCATTGTCAGCGATCCTGGCAACCTGTACTGGGACGGCAGGAGTTCACGCTATGATATATTTACCTATTATAAAATGGTATTCCTTTTGATTTTCACTGCAATCGGGATGATTCTCTACCTGTCCATGCGCAGTAACGATCCATTTGAGAAATCCAAAAGGCCTTATTACATACCCGTTGGAGCGTACTGCCTTTTAACACTGTTGTCGGCCGGCTTTTCTGAATACAGGCATGTGGCCTTCCTGGGCTTCCTTGAAAGGTATGAAGGCGCAGTAGTTTTGCTGGCATACTCGGCGATCCTGTTCCTTTCTATGAATGTTTTCAGCAGCGAAAAAACCGTCAGGATCCTGTTCGGATGCCTGCTGGCTTCTTGTGCCGTAATTTCCGTCATCGGGGTTTTCCAGTATTTTGGGATCGACCTGTTTCAGAACAGGCTTTTCCAAAGCATGATAATACCTGCGTCGCTTAAAAACGGAACCGGAGAATTCAACCTGCGGATCGGCGAACGCACGGTCTATTCAACGCTGTACAACCCCAATTACGTGGGAAGCTATATGGCTATGGCGTTGCCGGTCATGTTGGTACTGATGGTCCGGGCTGAAAAAGTTATCCATAAAGCAACTCTTGCCATATTGCTTGTCCTTGCTGCCATCACCCTGGTGGGAAGTGATTCACGCGCAGGCCTTTTAGGCACAGTAGCGGCATTTATAGTTCTCATAGTTTTGTACAGGAAGAAGATCCTGCAGCGCAAATGGATAGCGCTGGCCGTGGTGGTGGCTGTTGTGGGCGGATTGGCGGTATTCAACTTTATGACTGACAATTCTGTAATCAGTCGTATAAGCCGCATGCTGACGCTGGAAATCAAGGATGACGCCGGCGAAGCCATGTCTGAATTACATAGAAAGCTGGATGGGCTGGTCGATGTCCTGATGGAAGGCGAAAAAACCGAGCTAGTCACTGAAAAAGGCACTTTGTGCATTTCGCTCGACAGCAACACTCTTGTAACCACTGACGAAAACGGCACTACACTGGAATCTGAATACAGGGACGGCACTTTATACATGAGGGACGACAGGTTCAGCAACATACGCCTTGAAATTACGCCAGAAGAAGGTTATGTTTTGGTCTATTATAATGATTATGCACTGATGGATATCTTGCTGACGGAAGCCGGGATGTGGAGCACCTCCAACAGGTGGATGATCTATCGCAACGGGCGTCAAATAGAATCCTTCGGTTTTGAGGGAATGGAGACCTTAGGTTCAAACAGGGGCTATATCTGGTCCAGGACGATCCCGCTGCTGAAGGATACGATCTTCATCGGGAAGGGGCCCGACACGTTTGCGCTGTATTTTCCGCAGTACGATTTTCTGGGTAAACTGAAATTCTACATGACAGGTTCACTTTTCGTCGACAAGGCCCATAGCATGTACCTTCAGACGGCGCTGACCACGGGTGTGCTGTCACTCGCAGCCATCCTGGTACTGTTTGTCATGTACGCGGTGTTAAGCTTAAAGGTCCTCTGGGATGAAGACTTTACGGAATTTTTGCCTGCAGCAGGTCTTGCCTGTTTCGCCGCATTCTGCGGATATGCCATTGCCGGTTTATTCAACGACAGCACCATAACTGTGGCGCCGGTGTTCTGGGTGCTGCTGGGACTGGGAACGGGGATAAATGTGATGCTGGAGAAGAAAAGGACCGGTGAGGTCGCCGGAAAATGATAACGATACTGATGGCTGTCTATAACGGCGGCAGATATCTCGCCGAGCAGATAGAATCCATTCTGGCACAGACGGAAAGAGGCTGGAAACTTATTATCCAGGACGACTGTTCATCCGATGATTCGGCAGACATAGCCAGACAGTTCGCTGCAAAATACCCGGACAAGATAACCTTTATCCGGCGGGAAACGCCTTCCGGATCAGCCATGAACAACTTCTTCAGCATGATAAGTCATGTGGATACTGATTACATGATGACATGTGACCAGGATGATTTTTGGCTTCCTGACAAAATCAGGATCACGCTCGGAAGAATGAAAGAACTTGAGGAGAAAGCCGGTAAGGATACACCCTTGCTGGTCCACACGGATCTTATAGTTGCTGGCAGCAGGCTTGAATGTTTAAGTGAATCACTGTTCAAATACCAAAGGCTTGATAAGACAAGGGATAAACTGAATAACCTGCTGGTCCAGAATATAGTTACGGGCTGCACTTTGATGGCAAACCGGGCATTAGTGGAAAAAGTACGCTGTATACCTCCGAACGCGATAATGCATGACTGGTGGTTGGCTTTAGTGGCTACAGCTTTCGGTCGCATCGGTTTTGTCGATGAACCGACGGTATTATACAGGCAGCACCCGGGAAATGAAGTAGGGGCAAAAGATGCCGGCAGCGTATTGTATTTGTTTAGGAGAGCAGCGGCCGTGCTGGGTTCGCCGCAAAAATTGAAGACAATCATGTCGGAAATATATGCTCAGGCTGAAAGCTTTCTGGATACATACAGAGGCGAATTATCGGAAGATAATCTGCGAATTATTGAAGCTTTTGTCTCATTGCCCCATGTCAGCAAGTTCAGGAGACTGGCCATAATACAACGTTATGGCTTCTGGAAATACGGGTTAGCCAGGAAGATCGGTCAAGTCATATTGTGCTGACTGTTCCGTTATTTGTCGAATGTTTGGTACAATTTCATCTTTGATAAGCGACGGAGCCGGAAACTGGCAAGGCGCCAAAATTGTCATAACATATAAAATATGCTATAATGGGCAGAAAAGCGACATCTGTGTTATGTCTTTTATCTGTTTTTTAGGGGGGAATGATTTGAGAGGGATCGTTCTGGCGGGAGGTAGCGGTACCAGGCTCTATCCAATAACACTTGTGACTTCGAAGCAGCTGCTTCCTGTTTATGATAAACCTATGATTTATTATCCCCTGTCGATTTTAATGCTTGCAGGCATAAGAGATATTCTGATCATATCAACACCGCAGGATCTGCCGAATTTCAGGAAACTGCTGAAAGACGGATCTGATTTCGGAATCAACCTGTCCTACAAGGAGCAGCCTTCGCCTGACGGCCTCGCGCAGGCTTTTATACTGGGCGAAGAGTTTATAGGTGGAGATTCATGCGCAATGATCCTTGGCGACAACATTTTCTACGGGAGCGGATTGGTAAAACTTTTGAGAAAAGCTGCGCAGCTGACATCAGGGGCCGTTATTTTCGGATACTATGTCGAAGATCCGGAACGCTTCGGGGTGGTAGAACTCGATGAAAATGGAAGGGCAGTTTCACTGGAGGAGAAACCCGCTAATCCGAAATCCAATTATGCTGTTACAGGGTTATACTTTTATGACAGCAAAGTGTGCGAATATGCCAAAAGACTTAAGCCGTCTGCCAGGGGAGAGCTTGAGATAACCGACCTGAACAGGATATATCTTGAGCAGGGTGCGCTTGAAGTAATAACCCTCGGCCGTGGTTTTGCATGGCTGGATACGGGAACAGTGGATTCGCTTACAGAAGCATCAGAGTTCGTAAGGGTCTTGGAAAAAAGGCAGGGCATCAAGATATCCGCACTCGAGGAGATTGCCTGGAGGAATGGATGGATAAGCAGGGAGAAGCTGCTCGAATCGGCTCAAAAATTCGGTAATTCGGCGTATGGGGCGCATTTGAGAGCAGTAGCCGAGGGCAGGATCTTATACCAGGACACATGATTCAGTGCCGGGATAAATGAAAGCATTTTGCTTTATTTTTTGCGGGGGAGGCAATATGAATGTCTTAAAAACAGATATCGAAGACGTTTTCATCATCGAGCCGAAAGTCTTCGGCGACCACCGGGGATGGTTCATGGAATCGTGGTCGAAGAAGAAAATGGAGGCTGTCGGCCTGTTTTATGATTTCGTACAGGATAACCATTCATATTCGGCACACAGAGGAACATTGAGAGGACTCCATTTTCAGAAGAGTGACGCTGCCCAGGCAAAACTTGTGCGCTGCACGAGAGGCGCGGTGCTTGATGTTGCCGTGGATCTCAGGAAGGGTTCTCCGACCTATCTGAAGTGGGTCGCCGTCGAGCTTTCAGCCGAGAACAAAAGGCAACTTATGATACCCCGTGGGTTTGCACACGGTTTCCTGGCTCTGACCGATAATGTTGAAATCCTGTACAAGGTGGATAATCCGTATGACCCTAAGGCGGACAGGAGCATCATATGGAATGACCCGGACATAGGGATCGACTGGGGCATCGAAAACCCGATCCTGTCGGAGAAGGACAGGAATGCACCCAGGCTTGCAGAGTCTGATGTCGATTTCGTTTACGAGGTGAAGAAATGAAAATTCTAGTGACGGGCGGAGCAGGTTTTATAGGAAGCAATTTCATCTATTACATGCTGAAAAATCATCCGGATTACAGGATCGTATGCTACGATGCACTGACATACGCAGGCAATCTTGAAACGCTTGCTGACGCTATGAGTGATCCACGTTTCAGATTCGTGAAGGGCGATATTGCCGACCGCGACGCTGTTGATGAGCTTTTCGGGCAGGAAATGCCGGACGTGGTTGTTAACTTTGCGGCTGAAAGCCATGTGGACAGATCCATTGAAAATCCGGGGCTGTTCCTGCGTACTAACGTCATCGGGACGGGAGTGCTTCTCGATGTCAGCAGGAAACACGGAGTGAAGCGCTACCACCAGGTTTCGACAGATGAAGTGTATGGGGATCTGCCACTGGACAGGCCTGACCTGTTTTTTACGGAAGAGACGCCGCTCCACACCTCGAGCCCGTATTCCGCGTCCAAAGCGGCGGCCGACCTGCTGGTACTGTCATATCACCGTACATATGGGCTGCCTGTTACGATTTCCAGGTGCTCGAACAATTACGGGCCATATCATTTTCCTGAAAAACTGATTCCATTGATGATAGTGAATGCACTGTACGACAAGCCTCTGCCGGTCTATGGAAAAGGGGAGAATGTACGTGACTGGCTTTATGTGGAGGACCACTGCGAGGCGATAGACCTGATCATCCACAGGGGCAGGGAAGGCGAAATATACAATATAGGCGGCCACAATGAGCGGAACAACCTGGATGTCGTCAGGGCAATCCTGCGTATACTGGGCAAGCCTGAAAGCCTGATATGCTTTGTGACCGACAGGCCGGGGCATGATTTACGCTATGCCATAGATCCTTCGAAGATACAGCGCGAGCTTGGCTGGTACCCGAAGACCGGATTCGAGGACGGCCTTGAGAAGACGGTCAAATGGTATCTTGACAACAAAGAATGGTGGGAGCATATTATCAATGGCGAATACAGGCAATATTACGACAGGATGTACGGCAGCCGCATGCCGGGCATAGCGTGATTACCATTATTCCTGAAAAAGAGGGAATTTTCGAAATGAGAGTGCTTGTTACAGGTGCGAAAGGGCAACTTGGATATGATGTTGTAAAGGAACTGCAGTTGCGAAAAATCGATTGCATAGGAACTGATATCGGCGAATTCGATATAACAGAAGCAGATTCGGTCACTGCTTTTATATCAGATTACAGGCCAGATGTAGTTATCCACTGTGCCGCCTACACGGCTGTAGACAAGGCGGAAGATGAGCCTGAAATCTGCAGGGATGTCAATGCCATGGGCACCAGGAACATTGCTGCGGCCTGCAGGGAGATTGACGCCAAAATGATTTATATAAGCACGGATTACGTGTTTTCAGGATCAGGCGACAGGGAACATGAAACCGATGATCCGACCGGGCCCCTTGGTGTATATGGGCGGACAAAGCTTGAAGGTGAGCTTGCCATAAGAGATTTGCTGCAGAAATACTTTATTTTGCGGATATCATGGGTGTTCGGCAAAAACGGGAACAATTTCGTAAAAACGATGCTCAAGCTTGGGAAAGAACGTGATACGGTCAGAGTCGTATGCGACCAGTTCGGATCACCGACATATACGGCTGACTTGGCACCATTGCTCTGCGATATGGCGGTGACGGAGAAGTACGGGGTATACCATGCGACCAACGAGGGTTTTTGCTCTTGGGCTGAGTTTGCGCAGGAAATATTCAGGCAGGCGGGATACACGACAAAGGTCGAATTCATACCTTCTTGCGAATATCCGTCAAAAGCGGTAAGGCCGCTTAATTCAAGGCTCAGCAAGCGGTCACTGGATATGGCCGGTTTCAGAAGGTTGCCACCGTGGCAGGATGCGGTTGTCAGGTACCTGGAAGAGATTGGAGAAAGGCAAAACATATGAGAGAGAAAAGGATCACGCTTGCACACGGGTGTGTTTTGGAGGAACTCCTTAATGAACGCCGTTAAAAACAATATAAGCTTTTTACGTGATATAGTCAAAAACAGACAGATAATTTGGACATTGTCTATAAATGATTTCAAGGCAAGGTTTGCATCGTCATACCTGGGGGTTGTTTGGGCATTTGTTCAGCCGCTAGCAACAATGCTTATATTTTGGTATGTATTTCAGATAGGCCTCAGAAATGCACCGATAAATGGTGTTCCATTTATTGTTTGGTTTGCACCGGCATATCTAGTATGGACTTTTTTTTCGGATACCGTTACTATGACGACTATGTGTATTACTGAATACAGTTACCTGGTAAAGAAAGTAAATTTTCGTGTTGGAACTGTACCAATAATGAAACTGATATCGGGAAGTTTGGTTCATATAGTATTCATAGCATTTATATTTATATTGAACGTTTGCTATGGTTATGGTGTATCAGTATATAACCTGCAGGTCATATATTATTTCATATGCACCGTTGTTCTACTTCTTGGGCTGGGATGGTTATTGAGTTCGATCTCTCCTTTTGTCAGAGATGTGCCTAGTATCGTCAGTGTTGTCCTGCAGATAATATTTTGGTCAACGCCAATAGTGTGGGATCCGAAAATAATGAATGAATCTGTGCAGCGAGTTCTGAAGTTGAACCCTTTATTTTATATATGCCAGGGATATAGAGATGCTTTTGTTGAGCATGTGTGGTTCTGGCAAAGAGGAGCGATAGGTTTATATTTTTGGTGTTTTACACTGGTTGTCTTATTCCTTGGCGCTTACACTTTTAAGAGACTTCGTCCGCAATTCGCTGATGTATTGTGACATCGGAGGACTGGATAGCTATGAACGATGGGATCGTTATAAAAGTCGATGGATTAAGTAAAGCATATAAGTTGTATGAAAAGAACTCGGACAGAATCAGGGAGATATTATCCCCGCGTAAGAAAGTTTATCATAAGTTACATTATGCTTTAAAAGATATCAGTTTTGAAGTGAAAAAAGGTGAAAATGTAGGTATTATCGGAGTAAACGGGAGCGGTAAAAGCACACTGCTAAAAATTTTGACTGGTGTGGCAAAGCAAACGAGCGGAACAGTCGTAGTGAATGGAAAGGTATCTGCATTGCTAGAACTTGGTACCGGATTTAATCCTGAATATACTGGCATGGAAAATATATACCTAAATGGTGCGATAATGGGATATACACGTGAGGAAATCGACGCTAAAATTCCTAGCATTTTAGAATTTGCAGGTATTGGAGAATTTATAAATCAACCAGTAAAAACATATTCAAGTGGTATGTTCGCTCGCCTTGCTTTTGCCGTAGCGGTAAACGTGGAACCGGAGATTCTGATTGTAGATGAGGTTTTGGCTGTTGGAGATACCCGTTTCCAAATCAAATGCATGGAACGTATGAAAGAAATGATGACAGGTGGTACAACGGTATTGTTTGTTTCCCACGATATCAATGCTGTAAGACGGTTCTGCTCTTCAGCTATCTGGCTCAACCAAGGTAGTATCGTTAGATTTGGTGAAGTTAACAGCGTAGCTGACGAATACCTGGACTTCCTGAAGAGCGGTGAGGAATTTTTACCTAAGGTTAAAAAAGAAGATAATAAATTACCCGAATTCTGCCATAAAGATAGCATTGCAGAAATTATTGCATTTAATGTTAGAAACAGCAGGGGCGAACTAGTTTCAGAGTTTAGATATGATGAACCTATAGAGGTCGAAGTCATATATGATGTATATAATACGGATATTCCTGATCCTGTCCTCGGGGTAGCGGTTCTAAGAATCGATGATGACTATGTATGTGGACTGAATACTCTTTTGGATCATGTCACGATTCCATGGGAATATGGAAGAAACAGATTTAAGCTTTATTATACCCATGGAATTAGAGCTATCGGAGGAAGGTATTATTTCGATGCGGCATTATTTGAGCAAACAGCGACTGTTGCAATTCAATACTGTAAACGGATAAAAGAGTTTACGATCCTTCCCGAATACTCAGGTGAGGGAAGATATATAATACCACATGTATGGAGATGTGCGTATGAGTAAATACAAATATGAATGCAGCTTTGTTGATGATAATATTGTTTTTTCCATGATGAAAAAAATTAGGGAAAATTCGACAGTTTTAGAGTTCGGTCCTGCTTACGGCAGGTTAACCAAGTATTTAAGTGAGAATTTAAATTGTACTGTTGATATAGTTGAAATTGATAAAGAATCTGGTCTTGAAGCTTCTGTATATGCAAGAAAGGCTTTAGTCGGTCCGGATCTTGGAGATATCGATACTTTCAAATGGGTACAGGTTTTTAGTGGCAATAAATATGACTATATAATATTTGCCGATGTTCTTGAGCATTTACGTTATCCTGAAAGAGTAATTGAAAATGTTTATGGAATGCTCAAAGATGATGGTTGTATACTTGTATCTATTCCTAATATAGCTCATAATTCGGTTCTAATAAATCTGTATAACAATATATTTCATTACACAGATACAGGATTACTTGATGAGTCTCATATACATTTTTGGGGACTTTACAATTTCAAGGAGATGGTTAATCGTTCAGGATATGTTATAACAGATATAATCCCGTTTTATTTGGAAACTGCTAACTCAGAACAGGCTAAATTTTTCGGCAGCAATGCCTCACAGATAGAATTACTGCTTAAGAATCGTCCTCATGGGAAAATTTATCAATACTTAATTCAATTGCATAAAAAAGATAAGGGTCAAAAAGAGTTTAACTTAGATAATCTATCAAAACAGCCGTTTCCTATGGCTATATATCTGGATTCAGGTTTTGGATTTGATGAACAGAACAAAATAGCTGATACTGTTTTTATTGGAGAAGAGATCGAAAAAGTAGTGAATTTAGATAAAGATGTGGAATCAATAAGGATTGATCCAATAGAGGGCACGTACTCAAGAGTTAAAATTCAAGTAGACATTAATAGCAAGACAGATACTGATCTTTCTAAAAATAATGCAATTGGAATTGACCAGGCAGGATTTTACACATTCATAACAGATGACCCTTGGTTTGTTATGAATGGTCCATTTAAAAAGGGCAATTTAGTGAAAATTAAATTGCTTGTTTACGATCTTCCTATATGGGAAGCCTTAAACTTTTTGATGCAGGAACACAATGCGAAAGAGATTGAAGCAAATGCGCTCAGAGTAGCATTTGACATGAAAAATGAGCAAACAATTAACTTAAACAATATTTTGAACGAGAAAGAAGCAGCGATAAATATATTGAACAGCATAATAGACCTAAAAAATAGAGAAATAGATGCCCTTACTGAAAAACTATGCATGAAAGATTCCGAGATAGAATCCATTAAGGCCAGACTTGCGGATCAAATTAAAGAAGCAGATGACTTAATGTCACAGCATAAAGAGTTAATCAAGCGTATAAAAGAAATTTCAGCAGAAAAAGAGCATGTATTGGCTGCATATAGCGATATACGAAATTCAACATGTTGGAAAATAACAAAACCAGCAAGGATAATCCTGGATTTCTTCAAGCGGATATATGCTGCCTTTTCGCTAAAAATGAAAATTTTTCTTAGATTTATCAATACAACAATACTGTACTTGAAGCATTTTGGACTTAAAGCTACAATTTTTAAAATCAAGATTAAGTTGTTTGGTTATGGCAGAAAAAAATCATATATTCCTGTTCAGTTTGATTATACTGAAAATGATACGGTTAATACGGGAAAAAGCGTATCTGTCGTAATTCCTACAAAAAATGCGGGGGAAAGCTTTGAGCTTCTTTTAAAGAACCTAAGAAATCAGAAGGGTTTTAGCGAGATTGAAATAATTGTGGTTGATTCGGGAAGTTCTGACAGGACAATTGAGATTTCGCAAAAATATGGAGCCAGAGTTATTCAGATAAAGCCCGAAGAATTTTCACATTCGTATTCAAGGAATATTGGTGCGGAAAATGCATCAAAAGAATATGTTTGCGTAATAACACAGGATGCATTACCCACATCAGAATATTGGATGTATCATTTGTACAGGATAATGCAAAATGATCCTGAAATTGCTGCTGTTTCTTGTGCTGAGTATTCAAGAGCGGATTCGGATTTATACCATAGGGCATTTGCATGGAATCACTATAAATATTTAGGCGCACATAACACAGATACGATTATGATTATGCCAGATAGCAAAGATCCGGAACAGGTACGACAGAATGCCCAGTTATCAGATATAACATGCTTTATAAGTCGGGATACATTATTAAAATACAAATACAGGGGATCCTTTGCTGAAGATCTTGACCTAGGGATGCGGCTTATTTCTGATGGGTACAAATTGGCTTTTTTGGGCAATGAAGCAACTATTCATTCCCATAACAGAGGTGCGTATTATTATTTAAAACGCAGATTTGTTGAGCTTGTAACCCTTAAAAGAATTTTTCCTGAGCAACCAATCTTAAAATATCGCTATGATCAGGTAATTAAGGAAACGATTTTTATCTATTATTATATTACAAATATTTTTAAGGCATTGCATGATATACATGTTCCAATAAAATTCTCCGAATTCAGAGAATCTTTTGTTAAGCAGTATAGGGATATAAGGAAAAATTTATATCCTTCATACGAAATTATCAATGGCTTATCCGATTTTGATAAGGTAGATAAGCAAACAGAAGAGTTCCTGACAGACATAATCAAGCAATACAAGCAGATTGTAACTAAAAAGAATGAGTATTATGAAGGTCTGATGGTAGATGCTATGGAAGGGTATATAAATGTAGTATTGGATTTTATGGCTGAATGTTATGAGGTTATAGACTATGAAATAATTAGTGAATATAAAGAGTGTGTTTATAAATTATTAGCAAGTGTTGCAGGCACTTTTTTTGCGTACAGCTATTTATCTGATGAAGATGATAGAGATAAGCACATTGATTTCTACAATGCTATTGGGGTGGGCGTATGAAAATTCTATATGTTGTTCATCAGTTTTATCCACGCTACAGATCCGGAACAGAAAGGGTCACCTATAATTTAGCCTCAATGATGCAAATTGCAGGTAATAGGGTAAAAGTTGTAACATACTGTGTAGATCATGATTGCCCTGTAATTGGTGAATATCGCAGCATAAAATATAACGAATACATTTACAGGAAGATACCAGTACTGGAATTTTTCTTGGATAAAGAGCCGCCAAACTTCCATCTGAGTTTGTATAATGAAGATGTAATTAACTTTGCTAAACAGGTTTATAGTAAAGAAAAACCTGATGTAGTACATATTTGCCATCCAATGCGTGTTTGCGGTTTTCTGGCAGCTGCGCAGGAAATGGGAATTCCGTGTGTAGTTACAGCAACTGATCTTATGTATATATGTCCCAAAATTATTATGAATACAATGAAGGGTGAACTCTGTAAAGATGCCGAACGTGGAAGAAGATGTAATATTGAATGCTTTGATACTGGAAACCTTAACGTAGAAAGAATGGAGTTGTCGGAGCGTTTGCTAACAGGATCTGCTTTTGTTGTTGCTCCATCAGAGTTTATAAGTTATATGATAAAAAAGCAGATACCGAATGTTAACTGTCGGATAATAAAGCATGGCATGGATTATTCCAATGTAAAGCAACAGTCAAAAGTATATAAGAAAAACGATCAGATTAACTTCGGTTATGTAGGATCAATCCAGGAACATAAAGGAGTACATTATGTTATTGATTCCTTTATGGAAATTGATGCTAATAGTATTAGCTTGAGTATTTACGGAGACTATAGCAACAATTATGGGCAAAAACTGGCGAGGAAAGCTAAAAAAGATAGCCGTATCAGGTTTTTCGGTGGATTTGAATCTGATAAGATAGAAGAGGTATATAATGAAATTGATGTGTTGGTTGTTCCGTCATTATGCTATGAAAGCTATTCGTTGGTGAAACATGAAGCAATAATGAGAAATATTCCGGTGATAGTGTCTGATGTCGGTGCACTTGGAGATGGAATAGAGCACGGGGTAAACGGGTATAAGTTTTCATTGGAAGATAGAGGATCTCTTTGCGGAATTTTGAGTGCAATTTCAAAAAATCCTGAAAAGCTAAACGATATTAAGAGCGAACTTTCCTATTTTGCTGTTCCGACAATTGAACAGGAATCATTTCAATATTATACTTTATATAAAAAATGCAAAGCAAAAAACAGTAAGAAGGAAAAATAATAAAGAAAGATGACTAAGGAAGAATAGAGGGAAAATACACCTTTAATGCAATCTCATAGAGTACATTTTAGTGAATATATAAATTACGCAATTATTGAAAAGGTCGTTCACAAAGTAATACCTTCTTTAAGGTACTGGCATATATTGCTGATATGTATATTTATTCTGGTGTATGCAAAAAGATATCAAAAGAAACTGCAATAATAGCTGTAAAGGTAATTTGCATACGGACTGATTTTTTTTGAATTTTCTTTTTACTTTCCCAGTAATCTTGAGTTTCAGGAAAAAGATTTTAAAAGATCTGCAGAAGCAAACATAATACTATAGGCATAATAATGTCCTGTTCAGGTTCCTGTCAGAAAGAAGATATAAGATAGTAGGAGTTGGAAATGCAGCATTCTATGGTTTAGTAAATGCAACTTCATTATGGCATGCTGAAACTCAATCAGGCCAGTCTTTTGCGGAAGTACTTTTCCGAAATACAGTGATTTATCCTTTCATTAAAATCGACATGACGACACATATGGATCGAATATTAGAAAGTGTTTCATATATGCTTGATCCCGTAAATTTTAGTGACAATGGGCATAAGCGAATTGTTACTGCCAACCTATAGTGTCCCCCAATAGACAGTGTTTGGTGTCATGAGGTTGACGATGATGCCGTCCAAAATA
>ENA-OWOZ01002247-OWOZ01002247.1-bioreactor-metagenome-genome-assembly--contig:-NODE-2247-length-14963-cov-9.749832_pt1 | contig 14963 bp, 28 predicted proteins | sample MGYA00238140_ERZ651804 | MGnify/ENA primary metagenome ERZ651804 (study PRJEB26910, sample SAMN07631232) | bioreactor metagenome | isolation source: Switchgrass digestor | place: USA: Dartmouth... | reverse complement strand
GAGCCTTATCCCGGCAAAATAAAACAGAGAGGACTTGTCTGGATAGGCAAGTCCTTCTCTAACGTTAATAAGTAGAATAAGAAGGAAAGGAGATAAAGAAATGTTTGTAGGTATCTTTCTAATAATTATAGGGTTCTATTATATGTATAAAGATAAAGGATGCCTCGGCGTATTACTGGGGCTCCTTTTGTTGTTAGCGATATTATTACGCCATTGTTGAAGGAGGTGAGTAAGCATGGCAAAGGCAGATTTTCAAGACAGACAGAAAGGGGGTGATGCTCGGCTAGCTACGGTTAGCCGGCCATTACCCAGCGTTACGTTAAAGGGGGGTCATCCTGACTTCCTGTGGAGTCAGGACCTTTACATTTACTCCTTTATGCCGGTTGCTTTCGGCATAATAGGAGGAAGGAGTTCATCGGGGCGTCTCCATAAAAGCCCCGTGCCAGAAAAAATATTGAAAGGAGTGGTTCACGGAAAACGGATTTACCCATGCCGACGGGGTGAAAGTCGGTCCTATCAGCTTCCAGTACGGCAGGACCATGCCTTATAGGTAGTTGGCTGCCGTCTGAATGCCAAGAGGCATTGACGCTGATACTCTGTTCTATCCTCTTGGGAACAGGGAGTGGTCAGAAACAAGAGGCGATGCCCGCCGAGGCAGGCATAGGCGTGATGCATCGTTGAGAGCTGCGAATGATTGACCTGCCCCCAGTACACACCGGACGCTATGTATACGCTGCATGCGTCCAACGTGGATGCCGCTGGCAAGGGGTGCTAGCGGATATGGGAGCGTCAGGCAGGTAAAACCACAGGAACAGTGCCTGCTACCTGTGGAAGAAATGGAGGAATTTTTTATGAAGTTGAAAGGCTTTATCAGCGCGCTTGAAAATTCGGGGTTCACCGTGACAGACCGAAACGCCGTCACAACTATGTGGTTGGCATTCCAGGATACCGGAAATGGTCATGTCCCGGCTGTCATTTTAGACGGCCCGCCAGGTGTCGGCAAAACATTCCTGGCGGAAAAGGTAGCAGAAGTGTGGGATGCAGCAGTTGTCTTTTTCCAGTTCTATCGCGGAGCTGGAAAAGAGGAACTGCTATTTGATTTGGATATCTCCCGTATCGTTCGGGGGATGTCAGGAAATGATATCCCTGAAAATTTCAGGGATATTGTCAGCCTGGGCGTTTTGCCGAGGGCTGCCGAAATGTCGCACCACGGAAAAGTGGTGTTGATATTGGACGAGATGGACAAAAGCCATCCATCCACTGATGCGTTTCTGCTAGACTTTTTGCAGTATTCTCGTCTGAGTATTCCCCATATCGGGGAAATCAGACCGAATACCGCAAACCTGCTCGTCGTCATTACGAAGAACGACGAGAGGGCATTATCAGAGCCCTTATTGCGCCGGTGCCGTCCGGTGCGAATGTCATTCCCTACTCCTGAAGTTGAGGCGGAAATGATTCAGAAAATGACCGGTTGCCCCATTGAGATGGCGAAAGCGCTTGTTACTTTCGCCAACAAGGTGAGGGCAACAGAACCTGCAAAGATGCCTTCCACGCCTGAGCTTATCAGGCTTGCGAAGGACATCATCGCATTGTATCAGGACAGCGAGGCTGAAATGATTGGATATGTTGTCCGGGATACTCTTTATCAGGAAGGCGAGGAGATTCCTCCGACCTTCCAGATAAAGAATGTATCTAAAATATTTGCTGCCATTCTTGAAAGGAGTGGCAGCTAATGTTGAAAATTAGAAATGGCTGGATAGTCGATCCAGCCAAGCCAAATATTAAAATAAAGTACGGAGAAGGGAAGCTATTCTGTGTTTTACCTCGGAAATCCTTTGTGATTTCCAAGGCACAAATGAGAAAGTTTATAAACGATCCAGATTTCATGATCGAGAGTGAACCTGCTTATCAGGTTTTTTGCGCCATATTTATGTTTTTGGGCACAAACAATGGGTGGGACACCCGGGAAATCAGGTTCGACAAAAGGAAAAGACAGTCATGTATCACCCGGTTGCTGAATATCGTCCGGCAAGCGCAACAACATGCCGATGAGGTTGTTGAGGCGGAACAGTTCGAGGACGAAACAGTTCATGGCGCAGACGATGTTACACAAGACATTCCAGATGCGCCAGAACGTGAAGAGGCGGAAAGTACAAAAGAAGCAGAAGAAAAAGAAGGGCAGGAAAGCGAGGAAGAAACCGAAGAAAATGACACATCCAATGCTGAATCCGTTCCAGAAAAATCTGGCGGAAGTCAGGATGGTCAGGAGGGAGAAACTCAAACATCAGAAGAAAACGGGCGGGAAGCTGGTGGAAGTGACCAGGGAACCGCCGAAAACGAGGAAGACGGTAGAGGTATTGGCGAGGACGATCAGGAAAATACTTCTCAGTCTACCCTTGATATAGAAGCTGAAATTGCAGCCTGTTTTGGTGTTGGCGTTGGTGAGGAAGTTGAAGAACGTTACGACACTATAGCAGGTATTGAGCAAGTAAAAGCTTTATCAGTCGTAAAAGAATTGCGAGAACTTTTTGAGAAACTTGCTTATGAGCGCGCACCATATGGCCGAACCGATGAGCTTGAGCATTGGGATGGCCGGAAGCTGGTATTGGCAAAGGCCAACCCGAACAAGCTCATGCGGGCTAAGTCCGGGAAGGAAAAGGATGCATCTATATATTTCTTCCTGGACGATTCCGGCAGCATGCGGTCACATGCTCAGATGTTCCAGGGGCTTCTTGAGGCATCCCGGCATGTCGTGCATGTTTACAGAGGCTCGGAAGCCCATCCGGTGGAAGCGGTTGATGGAAGCTATGAATCTGAGTATATTTGGTCATTTCACGACCAGCTGAAAAGATGGCTTGACACCGTCAGACCGACGCCGGGAAGCGTTCTGATTTTCTGGGGCGACACCTGCGACATGAACATCCGGGGAGATGAACAGAAAGTCAGGAAGCTGTTACGTCCCTACCGTGCATACTGGCTGGGGGCGTACAAGGAATATGGTTATGAAGGCTGGGAACAGAAGTGTTTACCAGCCGCTGGATTCAAGGTCATTGCGCCTGTTTCGAGCCCGAAGGAGCTCAGACAGGCGGTAAAGAAAATAAGGTAAAGGAGGTGATATAGTTGAACAGGAAGCTGAGGCAATGGGAAATTGATGAACTTATAGCCAGGATGCGTAAACTACAGAACTCCGAACTATACATCGTCAATCCCACTAATCTTCCAGAAATATCTCCAAAGAAAGCCTGCACATTTTGCATTAAATGCGAACATTTAAAGCATAACAGAAAGTTTTACTGTGGAGCTGGTAAATGCGTATTACCAATCGAGGAAGGAAGAGCACACAAAAAGTAACCGGGACACGCAACTTAATTAGCGAATCCCACCACGACCTGAGCAAGTCGTTAAACTGCTCTTTTTCTATTATTTGAAAGGAGAATAATTATGAATTATATTGAATTTACAGAAGAAGTTATAAGAAAATATGCTCCAATAATTGCTGAGGACTTAGGAATCACATTGCCGGAAATTACAGTATCAAAAGACAAATCAGACAAAGGACAATACGGAGAAACAAGATATACAATTCTCCATATCGGGATTTTTTCAAAATGCGAAAACGCTAATGTAACAATATTCCCAAACATGCTCTTTAGACGTCCCAATGTAAAATTACTTACAAAAATACCAAAAGTGTTTGAAGCCATGATCGTTGGGATATTGGCCCACGAATTAAGGCACATATATCAATTACAGAAAGAAACCCTTTTGTTCACGTATGCTTCAGGTTCAAGTTATCTCGAAACAGATGCAGACAAATATGCATCGGAATATTTGAAGAAGATCAATCACAAAGGTGTACTAATAGGCAAAATGCTGACGTTTATCATGATTTATATAATCACATTTGTGTCAACATTCGCAATATCAAAGTTATTATTGTACATCATCAAGTATTTCGCAGGAGGGAGGTGATTTAGATGTATATTGACAGAGATGTGATTAACAAGTATCGCAGTTATCTAAACTTTGATGGAATGGTAATGGATAACGGTATGAAGGTCATCAGGGTGTCAGCCTTCTCAACCATTGCTTGGGGAGGATTCGGTATTTGTGATTATTGTGGAAAGAAACACGAACACAAATATTATGGCTATTACATCCCGGTGCTTAACAGTTGGTATTGTCAAGAATGCTTCGATGAATTTGCAAAGAAATACGAATACTACGAGGAAGACAGAGAGATCACCGAATTACGTTACAGAGGAAGAATTGATATGCTCAGGAATATCCAGAACATGAATACGGTAGAACTTGTTGACCTTATCAAGAGTGTGCTTTTGTGATTCCTCTCCGGTTTTGAAAAGGGTTCCGGGTTAACAAAAACCCTTTTCCCATGCCCATAGAGGCAAATAATAAATTATATGTAAAGGAGTGTTTCGATTATGACAACGATTAAGGATCGTCTGAACAAGGAAGTGACGGCAAAGCTTCGTAAGATGACAGTAGAAAGTATGGACTTAATGGTAACAACAACTGTAAGGAGAATCAATTACCCGACAACATTCAATCAGAATGTGAACGCATGGATATGCGCTGAAACGAAGTATTCCTTCTGTAAAAGAGGGAAACAGACAGCGGATGAAAAACCTAACTGCATAGATTGCGTTCTCAGGAAGGAGGGACTGTAATGAGTAACAAGAATTGGTTTACAAGCGGCAACATTGAAAGGATTGTTGTAGGCGCCGAAAATAATCTTGCATCTACAGCAGGAGCAATTGCTCACTCTATTCGCAAAAACGGGAGATGCATCGTTGAAACTATAGGAGCAGCAGCAGAATATATAGGAACCAAATGCATCATAACAGCACGCAGCATGTTGGTAGAAGAAAACAAGGAAATCAGTGTAATACCCGGCTTTGGAGAAACACGAACAGAAGATGGCAAAATACTTACTACAATACAGAAACTAGTATATATAAGGGAGGTGAGGTAAGCCATGAGAGAATACACGATACATGCGACAGAGTTTGAATGGACAATATTAAGAAACGGCAGGGTCATGGTTACAGACAACATAAGAGAGTTCCATAGCCACTCGGTTGTAGCATTTAGTAAAAAGCAAGCCATATGGAAATGGGTTAACCTTGAGTTAAAACCTGAGTATATGCGAAAATACAACCTGTCGAGCAGTTATTTTGGACTTGTATATTCATTAGCATTCAGAGATATAAAGGCAATCGAAGGGAAGTTGATACAAACCATCCCTTCTTCTCCTACTCAACAATATGAACAAATATCGATATTCGATTTAATGAAAGAAGCAAAGTAAGAAAGGGAGTGTGAATCATGAGAAAAGAAGAATTATTGAAGAGCAAAGAAGAGTTGCTCAAAAAGGATGCAGAATTACAGAACATTACATTGCAGATTGAACGCGCAAGGAAAATAGTCCAAGAAAGATTAAAGACAATCGAAAGGTTAATACAATTAACTGAAGAGGAAGAAAAAGCTATTACAGAAGTACAGAGGCTCGTATCAAATCTTAATGTCGATAGCATTCCGGAAGTAAATGATGAATCTCCGCCTGTAACAGAAAAGGAACCAGAGGTAATACTTAAGGAACCAATAGAAGAGAAGGAAGTGCTATCTGACTTTAAACCAAATCCTGATGAACCGCTTATTGGCCCCAATGGTGCAAACGAAAAAGCCATTGTTGAAACATTTATAGATTACACCAGGCAACGCAAACAAAATGTACCGATAAGAGAACTTGCGGAAATGCTGTTCAACAAACACGGGTATCTGAGGAAAGTGTGGTGTAAAAACGACTTTGATAACATAGATCCATTTATGGCATTCAGGAGAAATGTACGCGAGATAGTCGACAGCAATATGGATTATATCATAGAGAAAACAAAAGCAATATATGCAGTATAGTTGTTATAGGGTACGCAAGGTGGCGAACCCTTTTATTTTTCTATTACAAGGAGGTTGTATTATGTATATAAGATTATCATATACCGCAAAGTTGATTATCGAAGCTATATGTTCAACAAAGGCACCAAGGGATACAATCGCTAACGACATTATAAAGAAAGCTGAAGGCAAAATAAGAGTCGGCGATTATACGACGAGTAAGATAAGAGTAGGAGATAATATCTATTGTTTCTATATCTGTAAACATAAAGACCATTATGAAATTCAATACGATCCGGTAAAAACATATTCGATGAACAATAGGGGAGAGAGGAGAGATACAAATGTTAACATTGAATTTAGATGCTAAGACCGTTGTGAGAAAAATAGCGAATAAGGAAGTTTTTGTATTATATGCAACTGATGGTGATAATGAATTTATAATCGATAGCCGTGGAAGAGTGTTATATATTTCTGATTACATCGACGGCATAGTAGAGATAGAACCAGTAAGAATCCAGACTTCATGGCTTAACTTCGTAGTATCAAAAGACGTATCAAAAGATGAGTACGGATACCAGGTAAAGTACAACAAACGTGGCTTCAACGAAGCTATATGTGAAGAGATGAACATAAGAGATATATCGGTTGATTATTTTAGGCAGCAGGAAGAGAACGGCAGAGATGCATACGAAAGAGGGAAGATATACAGGAAGTTATTAGACAGGCTTGACGGTTTCGATCATGAATTGGGTAATCTTTTAAACCCGACGAAGATTGATATCGTAATACGCAACTACATCACAATACTGCATGACATTGTATATAGAGCTATATTCGGTAAACCATACTTCGTTGATGTACAGGAGGCAATAGAATTCAATGTGGACCCGATTAAAAACTTGGATAAAGAGTACATCAACGCTATTCTTGGCAACGTTAAGAACGGCCTTGCGGGCTTTAAGGACGTAACAGGCGAGATTGCTACAACACAAGACATAGAAGAGTAACAAAATCTATATGCTCATGTTGTGGAAGGAGGTGGTAGAATTGTGATAGCTGATAATTGTATCACACCTGACGCATCTTAGGTGACGACCACGCCACTATTCATCAGAAAGGGGGTGGTAAGTCCACCTAAGCCTGGACAGCTAAAGACCACTAAAATTTTGGACAAGCTGACGGATTAACGCTAGGATGGCGCCTCACGAACGTTTTGCTTCGGGAATGGTGGATGGCGCTTTGCGAACGCTTCGCTAACGCTATTGCTTCGTCATTGTCGGCTAGAAGGGAGACCTTATGAGACAACTGTGGCATCTACAAAAGATGAATAGCTCGAATGAGCCGTTGGAGAGGCCGGGAAGCCTGTCTAACGATAAGGGAAACCTGCCCGGACCAGGGGTGATCCAGTAAAACCAAGCTGCGTTCCAAAACCCACAAGGGCAGGCGCAATTTTAACGATAAAATTTTATATATAATAGGGGGTTACACTTATGTTAAGTATCGTTATTATGTATTACACAAATGATTTGAATACTATTACCGAAGTAAAAAAGATACGTTTTGATGGTGGTGATGTAATAGAATACATACTGAACCTTCTAAACAAAGAGATTGAAATTGAATCAAAATATCCCAAAAGGAAAATATGTTTCCTTGGGATAAAGAGCGAGGATGAGGATGATTACTGTTTCGCGGTACGTAATCTCAATACCAAGATGATACGTGACCAGATAAATGAATTAAACAAACGTGGAACAGTTTATTACGAAAATCCTTTAGCTATACAGCATATATATTATTGATATGCGCACTGTAGACGGGGCGAGCGTTAGCGAGCCCCGTTTCTATTTCCCATTTTCATCTTTTGTAAGATATAAGCTGATATGAAGGTATTATATCAGTTTATATCTTGCTAAAGCAAGAGTACAGTTACCAATCTTGAGCCGCGCCTTATAGGGTAGTATTGGCTGTTACAGTGAATATATAGCTGTAATGGTTATATTCTATAAGGTTACCCTGTATACGGGGAGCGCTGTTGCAAAACAGGTAATAGCGAAGATGAGATGTTACATGGACGCATGTAGGTAACGAGTATGGATACAAGGAGGTGAAGAAGATGTTTAAGAGAATATTCACAAGAATATGCGATGTAGTAGAAGAGATAATCAACAAGATTAAATATATCTTCAGGAAACCTTCAGAAGAGGAGACATTCTTAGCTTCTCCCGACACAAAGACAGCAGTTAAGATTCTTGTTGAAGTTACTTGCATTGTTGCAGCATTCATGATCGTAACAACATTCCCTTTTACTATATTGATTATAGTAGAATATATAATAGTATATAGACTTCTTAAAGCTTTATTTTTTTGGATGAATAAGGGGGGCGTAGTAAATGAAATGGCAGATTAAGGACATCATAACAGCAGGAGCGATTATTTCGCTCCTTGCTGTAATAGTTGTACAGTTTATATCTATTACAAGACTGGAAAGTACAGTGAGGTCGCTGGAGACAGATATGAAGTTAATGCGGATGTATGTTGATGCCAGTGAACAAAAGAACAATCTATATGACGAAGTGCTTACAAAAACTATACAGAACACTCTCGAGGTTACCGAGAATATGGCCAAGGTACTTGAGATGATGGATGAAAAAATCAGGTACATAGAGGACCTGATTGAGATTATTGATTAATGTTATCCCTCGATGAAGCCAAGGGGAACGCTGACGCGGAGAGGTTTATAAGTCCCGTATCAAAGCCTGATACGGGCATTTTTATTTTAAGAATATTTTAAAATTTTGAAAGGAGTTTTGATTATGAAGTACACTATCGCATTAAATTCTGAAGGAAAGGTTGTTTACTACGACGGTAAAGGACGGGAGAAAGAAATCCAGATTACTAACGATGCTGCTCGTAAAATTTTTGAACTATATGGTAAGCGCAATTCGGTTTCTACCGAGAGCCCCAGGGTTCGTGAAAGTGCTGCTGTAACAGCCAATAATAAAAAGGAGGATGATTCTATGAAGAACCAAAAACAATCTCAGTACGGAGTACAGATTATCCCGGAGGACCTGTTGGGTTATCCAGGAGTAATGAAAGGAGACAAGGGCTTGTACTATCTCATGTGCACATGCTGCGGTTCTACCATTACGCCCAGTCAGGCGCGTTTTGGTATTAAGGAATATGGACAAGCTATGTGCATTGACTGCCAGAGGAAATATAAGAGAGAACACAAGGTTTACCGCTGCCCTGAGACAAGGTTCGGTCTTGAAATCAAGTACCAGAAGCCTTGCCAGAACGAAGGGTGCAAGAGGATGGTATCAGGTATGCAGACAAGCCTGTCGCTTGATGTAACCAATGGTAAGTACAGACTTTGCCCGAAGTGCCTGGCCAACTATGCAAAGACGAAGAAAGTGGAGACGAAGGCAGAGCAGAAAGTACAAACTGTTGATGAATGTGAAAGACAACTTGCGAATGTATTAGGTGAGGGCCCTGAAATCTGATACAGATAATGGGACGCATAATGCGAACCGTTGAAACGAATGTGGGGGCGAGCGAAGCGAGCCCCCTTGTATTATGTTAAAATTACGATAGGAGGAAGTTTTATGAAACCTGTTATGGAATTTAAAAGAACAAGTTATTGTTATATGATCAGGATACCAAGGACTGGACGTATGAGGTCAATGATATACTGCGAAAAGTGTGGAAAAGTTTCAGCCGTCAGTGATTTTGCTCTTTCCGAACAGTATGTTACATGTCCGAAGTGCAATGCTTCTCTTACGAATCTTGTTGAGGTTCTTAAAGGAGGTCACACCTTCTTTAACTATAAGACACAACTGTTCGTTAATGAAAATGGGGTAACCATAACATGTGTCATGATGGATATAACAAGATATGCAAATACACCGTTCCCTGTTATGGGCGAAATGTCATTCCTTATGAAGTTCTCTTTCAGAAGGGATGGAAGGGCTACAATGTATATGAAGAATATAAGGACGCCTGGCGATGTATGGAAAAAGATTAAACCTTTGCATGAATTTGTTAATATCACGCAGCCTATTGGTTGCTTGCCGAGATTGTTTGATATTGTAATCCCGAAGGAAATATGTAACAGGGTACTTAAAGAGCTTGGAAGCAAATATAGTGTGGAAGAGGATATATTGCCATACGAGCTTGCGTGGATGGTAAGAACAAAGAGAGACTATTACACGGCAATGAATATCCGTCTTATCTATAATGTTGTTCGTAGAGGCGTTGTACTAGGAACTGCATTGCCTGATGGCAAGGAGGTTGGAAGTCGCGAGTATTATAATTATCTCAGGAAAATATTAAGAAATGGAGATGTATCAAAGATATCCGAGATGGATATAATGGAGGCCCTGTTAACTATAACCCGCTGTAAGTCTACTGTAATAGATAAACCTCTTATAAAGGACTATTATAAGAATCCGTGGCTTATTCCCCGGGCAGACGTCCATCGCATGTTGTTCAGGAATATCGACATAAGAAGAAATATAATAAAGTTTAACATGCGCAGTAGATATCGTATCTATTACAGAACTGATTCGAAGTGGGTATACGTTACGCCATCTGCGCCGACAGTATCCCGAGAAGATATTGATATGATATATTTAGCATTTGGCGGTAATAAAGAAAATAGGTCCGTTGTTGAAAGAAAGATATATGATAAGTTTAAGACTTATCCAAGTTATGGGATGCTGAAAGATACTGCAAGAATGATTGTCTGCCTTAAAGATATGGGATTGGATGTTAAGACAAAAGGTAATCTTGAGGAACTACACAGTACCCTCTCAAGGCTTTATAACAAGTTAAGCCGCGCTCATTGCTCATTCCTTTATGCAGCATATGTCCCTGATTGGATATATGAGCACAAAGATGTAAAACTTACGTTCAAGTTCGCAAAAGATACCCTTGAACTTATAGACATTGGAGAGAAAATGAGCATATGTGTAGGTTCATATGGCCATATGTGCATGGGCGGCGGCACTATTATTGCATACGCTGTTAATGAAAAGAATGAACCGGTAATATGCCTTGAGATCAATAATAATCCAATACCTACCTTGGAACAGGCTAAGTGTATGTACAATGCACTTCCGAAGGCTAATCATCAGAAGGCTATATATGATTTTTGCAATGCCCATGGGATAATGATAAGAACTCATGACATGAACGACAATTACAGAGAAAGATCCAAGAGTTTTACCAAAGAACGTTACTTAAATGGAACTCTTCCGATGGATGTGTTTAAGCTCCCATTCAGGTTAAGAGATGAAAAGATTAAGATGGATTTAATCTATCGAACCTTAGGACTGGATGACAATGATCCTTATGAAGAAAGAGATTCCTTGGGAGGATGATTATAACGAAGAGGAAACAAATTGTGCCAGGCATCAGATGATGGATGACTATTATGAAATATATAATGAGCTTTAAAGACATGACAATGAGGAGGTGGAAAGATGGATTTAATGAATCTGTACTATGCAAGTGAGACAAATATAAAGAAAAATATGATAATAGTTTCTCTATGCCCCTGGACAAATGATAACGATATGGATGATTATGAGGTAGCGACGGCAAAGGAGTTTCAACATAAACCATTGATAAGTTTTATGCCGTACTTTTTAAAGGCGGCATATCCTGACTTTTTCATATTACTGGAGAGCTATGCACCCGGTGGACTGCATTATCCAATGCTTGACTGGGATGAGAAGGTTAACGTATATGAACGTTTAAAGGAAACTGACATGTCAGGACACATATATAGTACTCACAACGGCTATCACTTTTACGGAGATAGTCCAATGAAGTTTAGTGACATATATCTTCGTGGAAAATACATGGGATGTTGTGAAGGATATCTGGAGATTGCAAAGGAAAGAGGCTGTTTCGGACTAAGATGTGGCAGGAAGAAAGACAGACCCTATAGAGATATAAGATATATAGGACATACATCTGGTGTTGTAACAACAAAACCACTCATCCTGAAAGTAAAAGATGCTATTGATAACAGATTGGAGCTACTATATGACGGCAAGAACTTGTTTCGTGGTGCAAGATGTGAATATTAACCCCCTTCGGGGCCGGGTCTTTATTCAAGCAGCTACTTCCAACACAATTTCCAGCTATTTTGCAGGAAGGAGTAGCTTAATCCTTCATGAGAGAGGCAACACCCTATATGGGTTTGCCTTCCCTTTTATCAAAAATATGAAGTTTTGTGCTATCAAATCTTGCAAAAACGCTAACTTTTTATTCCAGAATTACCATTTGAGATTCGCTCTGCCTTCGGCTCCGTGTAATTGTTTCACGTGAAACATTCTTGAAAGGAGTAGATTTTATGCCTAAAACAATAGTATTATTAATGGTTGCCGCCAATGCAAAACCTGATAGCTACTGCTGTATAGAAAGCTATATGATATCTGATAAGGAGAATGAGCAACAGGAGAGGACAATAGATATCATAATAGTAAGAAATAACATGGTAAATGGTTTGTCCCTACAAGAGGTAATCAATGCCCTTGTAAAAAGAAATGTAATAGTCCGTATAGATAAACTCATCCCAGGCCTCGAACAGTACGCTATACCAGGTGCCCGTAAAAGACAATATGAGCCTTAAGTATCGTATGCGAATATCCTGCCATGCGAGATATTCGCATACATCCCCAGGAGGAGTAGATTGTGTTTGTACAGAAAGGAGAGGTCACTATATTACGCTCAAAGGTGCTATCCCTCCCCTCTGTTTATCCACAGTTTTTCTGTGGGTAAAGTGTATATTTCTCTTTCTATTTTTCCATTGTTTATTCTTATATTATTCGTTATATACATTTAATGAATTGTTCTTATTACTAGTAATCTCGTTTTTGAAAAAAAATAAAAGTATATGGTTCGAGTAATTCGGATTTATCAGAAAGGAGTTTATTTTATGGTAAAAGTTTATACTGCACAGATATGGGCAGCCAAGAGTAAAAGTGTCCAGGGGCTATTGATATTACTGTTAAATCTGGTGATGATTTGGGTAAGTTTTTTGCTCCCACATGGTCAATGGTTGTTAACTACAAGAACAATCGTATCAGTACCAGTGAGTATATGAAAGAATATATCAAGCTATTACATGATAGGTATAACAAGGATAAAGAGTCTTGGCGTAAGATACTGAGTATGGATAAGGTTGTTCTTTGCTGTTACTGCAAGGGTATTGAAATTCCTGACCCTATGAATTGTTATACTCTTGACCACTTTATGTCTGATTCACATAATAATATAATTCTTCGTGATGCATTCTGTCATCGTTATATACTGGCTTATATTCTTACCCGGATGGGTGCTGAGTATAAAGGTGAAATTAAAAGAGGAGGTACTATATCATGATTAAGGGTTATTTCAAGATGGCTAAAAGGATTCTAAAGGAGAACAAGACATCACGTGTTATGTTTGCTATTGATATTGCATTATGGATTATGTTGTTTTACTTTATAATAAAGGTGGTGATAGAATGAAAGGCTTTAAGAAGGCACGTAAACCGAGTATTAAGACATACAAACATACTTACAAACGCCTCTATAATGAGGTAAAAAGAGAGATTGAGCTATTACAGAAAAATGGAGAGGAGGTGCCAAACGGTTATTACGACCTTCTCTCCTATTATAAATCACGTTCAGAATGTCTCCTCGTATATGACCTCATACACATTGCGATAATAGTTTCAATAGTTGTTTCGATATTTGTAACAATTGCATTTTTCCTTAAGCAATTTTTATATTAATATTGACATCACCCTGAAATAGTTTTACAACTTTTGCTTTATCTGATTAAATATAATTACCTGGAAATTAACAAATGTGTGACGGGTTACATAAAAATTCATAGAAAGGAGTAAAAATATGATAGCCCTTATTAACTTTTCAAAATCAAGGTCTTATAGAGAAGAGAAGATTATTCATGGTCCAACCATTAACTTTGACTTTCCGGTAGATACTAGGAAGCTTGCAATGAACAGACGGTGTAATCTTTATTATTTCGATAGTTCTGTAAAAAATACTATTGTTGAGGCTACTCTGGTTGATTCAATTCCTATCCCAGGAGACATTGACAATGAACCGGGACACTCATCTCTGGCAAGCCTCATATGCGATATAGCAAATGCAATTGTATTGACTTATCCAAATACTATTATAAGGCTTATGGGACTTAACAATATTTCATATCAGACATTCAGAATGTTGCCGAAGAAACTACGAAATATGGAGATCAAGTCCTATGTAAAAGTAATGTTCACCGAAATGTCCGGTAACAAGTTACATCCATATAGCATAATAAAAAGACGGGAACATAGGCTGGAAAGGCTAATGAAAGGGTTTAATGCAGAATGTTACTATTACAGGATGCAAGTAGAAGACCCTGAAGATATTTGTTATGTAATAGATCAAGGAATAACGGTTTGGGATAGAATGAGCATGTTATTACATGCTCTGGAGATTTTAAACTATAGACCATATATTCCTGTTATATATGAAAATCAACCGTCATGGATTGATAAATATAACGAAGAAGCTAAAAAGCTCGGGTTTGACGTTGCAAAGTCTCCATTAAGCATTCCGCCCGATGAGGAGAAGATTTAAGACGCCTATGATATTATACCTTCGGGAATATCATAGGCTTTCTTGTAAGGAGAGGTGATATATTGGATAAACTTGAAAAACTTCACGAAGAAAACTTGCATGTTCCGGATAAAGAAGAAAGATGTCCGGAATGTGACGGCAAAATCATAAGAGAAAAATATATATCCAAGAACGGTTTTTACTACGAAATAATTCGTTGTACTGAATGCAATTGGATATATGAGAATTGAAAGGAGATGTTTATATGATTCAATTTCATGAAACTAAAATGGGAATTGAAAAATTAATTCCAAAGGAGGAGAAGAAAGATGAAAACTGTTAATCTTTATTGTGATGGAGCATGTTCTGGGAATCCAGGCTATGGCGGATACGGAGTTATTCTTGAGTTCCAAGGAACAGAAAAGG
>ENA-OWOZ01002244-OWOZ01002244.1-bioreactor-metagenome-genome-assembly--contig:-NODE-2244-length-14996-cov-3.201756_pt1 | contig 14996 bp, 14 predicted proteins | sample MGYA00238140_ERZ651804 | MGnify/ENA primary metagenome ERZ651804 (study PRJEB26910, sample SAMN07631232) | bioreactor metagenome | isolation source: Switchgrass digestor | place: USA: Dartmouth... | reverse complement strand
TATCCCCGCTGGATTTTCCGTCATACGACCGCTTCCAGCACGCGTTCGTATCGACACATACAAGAATGGCAAGGGTTTCTCCGAAACGGAAGGTTTTACACTTTTGCAGTTTTGCCAACGCCTCTTCGCTTTGTATTACATAAATTCGCTGCGGCTGATAATTGCATGCGGTAGGCGCCACCTGTCCCGCTCTTAAAATTACATCCAGCTTTTCTTTTTCTACTTTTCTGTCCGAAAATTTCCGCACTGAAAAACGTTCTTCCGCTAATTGAATAAAATCCATAGAAACCTCCATATAGGTTTTTATTTTTCGTATTCTCGTTCACAAAATATTAATCCGCCATGTAAATTATAGCACGTTTCAAAGTAAACCACAATAAAACTTTTTTCATTTAGGATTATAATTCAACAGGTAATCCTTCTTTTTTTTTATTAAATACTTGACACAGTAAATTTTGTATGCTATTATGCATACAATACTGATATGAATAGTATGTATTGGAGAGGAATTTATGAAGCGACTTCTTGTATGGTTTCGATGTTGAACTTTTTCATCATCGCGGCCAAAAACTAAAAAATTAATCCGTACAGGGAGCGACAACCCATGAAAACATATGACAGTATTACAGATTTAATCGGCAGAACACCGCTTTTAAAGCTGACCAATTACGCCAAGCTGAAACAACTCCATGCTACGATATACGGCAAACTTGAGTATCTCAATCCCGCCGGAAGCGTTAAAGACAGAATCGCCAAAGCGATGATTGAAGATGCCGAGGTCAAGGGCTTATTGAAACCGGATTCCGTTATCATCGAGCCGACCAGCGGCAACACCGGCATCGCGCTCGCGGCGGTGGCCGCTTCACGCGGGTACAGAATCATTCTGACCATGCCCGAAACCATGAGCATTGAGCGCCGCAATCTGTTGCGGGCTTACGGAGCGGAACTTGTTCTCACAGAAGGCGTAAAAGGAATGAAGGGCGCGATTGAGAAGGCGCAGCAGCTGGCGGCCGAAATTCCGAACAGTTTTATTCCCAGCCAGTTTACAAACGCCGCCAATCCTGCAATTCACCGCAGTACGACCGGTCCCGAAATTTGGGATGACCTTGACGGCAGGATCGACATCTTCGTTGCCGGCGTAGGTACCGGCGGCACAATTTCGGGAGCTGGCGAATACTTAAAGAGCAAAAATCCGAATGTCAAAATTGTCGCGGTAGAACCCGCCGGGTCGCCTGTTCTTTCAAAAGGCACGCCCGGAGTGCACAAGATACAGGGCATCGGCGCGGGCTTCGTTCCCCAGGTCCTGAACACCCAGATTTACGACGAAATCATAAGGGTGACGAACGAGGACGCCTTCTGGGCGGCGCGCGAGCTTGCGAGAACCGAGGGGCTTCTCGTCGGCATATCCTCCGGAGCCGCCGCCTGGGCAGCGACGGAGCTTGCAAAGAGGCCCGAAAACGCCGGAAAAACCATCGTCGTCATTCTTCCCGACACCGGCGAGCGCTACCTGTCCACTCCCCTCTTCTCCGAGTAAGAGCTCAATAAAAAATTTTAATTGGAGCCGTTTTCATGCGGCTCCTTTTTCTTTTAAACCGATTGAAAAACATACTTTTCATATGATATTATGGAAGAACACTAGCATTAGGATGTGATTATATGAAAATTTCTACTCGGGGACGTTACGCGCTGCGCCTCATGCTTGACTTAGCGCTCAACGAGCAGGACCAATACGTCACCATAAAGAGTATTGCCGAGCGCCAGGAGATATCCGTAAAATATCTCGAACAGATTATAACCACCTTAAACCGTGCGGGTTACGTTAAGAGCATACGCGGCCCTCAGGGCGGCTACAAGCTCGCCCATCCGCCTCAAGAATACACTGTCGGGATGATTCTGCGCACGATTGAGGGCAGCCTTGTCCCCGTTGCCTGCATGGAGGACGAGCCCAATGAATGTCCCCGCAGCGACAGATGCGCGACGCTGGAGCTCTGGAGGAGGCTCTACGAGGCAATCAGCTCCGTCATCGACAACGTCACCCTTGCGGACCTCGTCGAGTGGCAGAAAGCCAAGCTGTGAATAATGCCAGATTCTCCCTAAAAAACTATTTCTAATTCTTAGCAATTTCCCCTATTGACTTTTTCAGCGGCTTAGTTTATAGTAATTTCATACTTATTTTATATGATTAATATGAATAAGCAATTTAATATTTAAAGAAAGTCGAGTGTGAGAGGAAATGGCTGAGAGAAAGTACAGATTCGAGACCCTTCAGATACACGCGGGACAGGAAACTCCCGACCCGGCTACAGACGCCCGCGCCGTTCCGATTTACCAGACCACATCCTATGTCTTTCCGAGCTTCGATAAGGCGGCAGCGCGCTTCAGCCTCTCCGAGCCCGGAAACATTTATACGAGAATCATGAACCCGACAACCGATGTCTTTGAAAAGCGCATGACGGCGCTTGAGGGCGGCATCGGCGCCCTCGCCCTTTCAAGCGGCGCTGCGGCGGTTACATACGCGATACTGAACATCGCGCATGCCGGCGACCACATCGTTTCCGCCAACACGCTCTACGGCGGGACCTACAACCTTTTCGAACACACGCTCAAGGATTTCGGGATAGAGGTCACCTTCGTGGACCCCGATGTGCCCGGGAGCTTTGAGAGTGCGATTCGCCCCAACACCAAGGCGATATTTATCGAGACTTTGGGGAATCCTAACTGCAGCCTTATCGACATCGAGGCGACGGCGGAGATAGCGCACAGGCACGGCATCCCGCTCCTTATCGACAACACCTTCGCTACTCCCTACCTTCTGCGGCCCTTCGAGCACGGCGCCGACATCGTGATACATTCCGCCACAAAGTTCATAGGCGGCCACGGCACCTCGATAGGCGGTGTGATAATCGACGGCGGCAAGTTCGACTGGGCGGCCTCCGGTAAGTTCCCGGGGCTCACCGAGCCGAACCCGAGCTACCACGGCGCTCGCTTTACCGAAGTCGCGGGCCCCGCGGCCTACATCGTCAAGGCGAGGGTGACCCTGCTTCGCGACACGGGCGCGGCCCTAAGCCCCTTTAACGCCTTCCTGTTCCTTCAGGGGCTTGAGACCCTTTCTCTCAGGGTTGAGCGCCATGTCGAAAACGCGCTCAAGGTGGTAGAGTACCTTAAAAACCATCCGCGCGTCGAGAAGGTCAACCACCCCTCCCTGCCCGAGAGCCCTTATCACGAGCTGTATAAGAGGTACTTCCCGAAGGGCGGCGGATCGATATTCACCTTCGAGATAAAGGGCGGGCCGAAGGAAGCCAGGGCCTTTATCGACAGGCTGAAGATTTTCTCGCTTCTTGCGAACGTCGCCGACGTAAAATCCCTCGTTATCCACCCCGCGAGCACGACCCACTCGCAGATGAACGAGCAGGAGCTTCTTTCTTCGGGAATCAAGCCGAACACAATCCGCCTTTCCATTGGAACCGAGCACATAGACGATTTGATTTACGACCTAGACCAGGCCTTTGAGGCAATATAACCGGACGGGCGAAAGGCTTTTAGCCTTCCGCCCTTCCTTGCGCTTATTAAGACATCAGGGAGAGAAAAGAGCAAAGTGAGAGTATACGCAGACAACGCCGCGACAACGAAGATGAGCCGGAAAGCGATTGAGGCCATGCTGCCCTTCTTTGACGAAGTCTACGGCAACCCCTCCTCGCTCTATTCAATCGGGCAGGAGGCGGCGAGGGCCGTACAGAGGGCAAGGGAGACCATGGCGGGACTCCTCAGCTGCGAGGCGAGGGAGATTACCTTCACCTCGGGCGGGAGCGAGTCGAACAATCAGGCCATAATCTCCGCCGCCCTTTCCGGCGGGAAGAAGGGCAAAAGGCACATAGTCTCGAGCGCGATTGAGCATCACGCGGTGCTAAATACGCTGAAGAGGCTAACAAAGCAGGGCTTTGAACTTACCCTGCTCGGCGTCGGCGAAAGCGGAATCGTGAGGCCCGAAGATGTCGAGGCCGCAATTCGCGAGGACACCTGCCTCGTGACCATAATGTACGCGAACAACGAAATCGGCACGATTCAGCCCGTATCCGAGATTGGCGAGATTTGCAGAAACAAGGGAGTGCTGTTTCACACAGACGCCGTGCAGGCGGCGGGACACCTGTGCATCGACGTTAAGGAGCAGAACATCGACCTGCTCTCGCTTTCGGCGCACAAGTTCCACGGACCGAAAGGCGTCGGAGCCCTCTACGCGCGAAAAGGAATTGAGCTAACCAGCATCATCGAGGGCGGCGCTCAGGAGCGCGGGAAGCGCGCCGGAACCGAGAACGTCCCCGGCATCGTGGGCATGGCCGCCGCCTTTGAAGAGGCCTGCAGTCACATCCCCGAAAACTCAAAAAAAGTCTCCGCGCTCCGGGACAGGCTGATTGAGGGCCTTTCCAAAATACCCGGCTCCTTTTTAAACGGAGACCGTAAGCACAGGCTGCCCGGCAATGTAAGCTTCTGCTTCGAGGACGTGGACGGCGAGGCTCTCGTCCTGCTGCTCGATAAAAAAGGCATCTGCGCCTCCTCTGGCTCCGCCTGCTCCTCCGGCTCGCTCGACCCGAGCCACGTGCTTCTCGCGCTCGGAAGGCCGCCGGAGCTTGCGCGCGGCTCCCTGCGTATTTCGCTCGGCAGGTATAACACGGAAGAAGAAGCGGATTATATATTAGAGGTCGTTCCGGAGCTAGTCTCCTATCTGCGCGGCTTCTCTTCCGCCTGGAACGCCTGAGTCGGGATTAATTTCACAGAAGGACAGTTTTTATGGCATACAGCGAGAACCCGAAGGCTGAAAAGCCCAGGAGAAAAGCACTGATAGCCATGAGCGGCGGCGTGGACTCGAGTGTCGCCGCTCTGCTGATGAAGGAAAGAGGCTGCGAGTGCATAGGCTGCACGATGCGGCTTTTTACAAACGAGGAGGCCGGCATATCGAGCGAAAAGGTATGCTGCTCGCTCGAGGACGTGGAGGACGCGCGGAGCGTGGCCTTCAGCCTCGGCATACCGCACTACGTCTTTAATTTCATCGATGACTTCAGGTCGCAGGTCATCGAGCGCTTCATCTCGGCCTACGAGAGCGGAAAGACTCCCAACCCCTGCATAGACTGCAACCGCTACATGAAGTTCGGCAGACTCTTTCAGCGCGCCGAAATTCTCGGCTGCGACTGCGTCGTGACCGGGCACTACGCCCGCATTGAGTACGAAAACGGGCGCTATCTTCTGAAAAAGGCGGTAGACGAGAAAAAGGACCAGAGCTATGTGCTCTACTTTCTGAATCAGGAGCAGCTAAAGCGCATGGAGCTGCCCCTCGGCTGCCTGCGCAAGGAGGAGGTGCGCAGGATTGCTCTCGAGCACGGTCTTGTAAACGCGCGCAAGCGGGAGAGCCAGGACATCTGCTTTGTACCCGGCGGCGACTACGCGCAGGCGATTGAAAACCTGACGGGCAAAACATACCCGCCCGGCAGGTTCGTCGACCGCGAGGGCAGGGTCCTCGGCGAGCACAGGGGCATCATCCGCTACACAATCGGGCAGAGGAAGGGACTCGGCCTTTCGCTCTCAAAGCCTATGTACGTATGCAGGATAAATCCGGCCGAGAACACAGTGACGCTCGGAAGGAACGAGGAGCTCTTTTCAAGGGAGCTGGACGCCTGCGACTTCAACTGGATTGTATGCGATACGCCCCCCGAAAAACTGCGCGTCAGGGCGAAGGTGCGCTACAACCACAAGGAGCAGTGGGCTACTGCCTACCCGAACGGCGGAGACAAGGTCCACATCGTATTTGACGAGCCGCAGCGCGCCATCACAAGGGGCCAGGCGGTCGTTTTGTACGACGGGGACAGCGTCGTCGGCGGCGGGACCATCTGCTGAGTCTCTGGCAAAAAGCCCCCGGAGGCAAAAACCGAGCTCCCCTTCCCTGTTTTCAACGTCCTTGCCCGTCAGCCTTTGTCTTATAGCGTTATTGATTATTAAAAATAAAAAACAAAGCCGCACGCAGGCGGCTGAGCGGAGCCAAACCGCCGCGGAATAACTCCGAGCGGCGCCGACCCGCCGGCGATTGCCCCCGTCCCGGCTTTCATTTTCCCGACATAATGCCGCCGGAAAAACAATAACCTCCATTGACATGGAGGTCATTGTCAGAAAAACCGGCGCTGTTAGCTTTTGTTCTGGTTGTTGCGATTGTTCTGGTTATTCTGATTATTCTGATTGTTCTGGTTGTTGCGGTTGTTTTCGTTGTTGCGGTTGTTCTGGTTGTTGCGGTTTTTCTGATTGTCGCGGTTGTCCGCCATTTCCTTAACCCTCCTTTCGGGCTGCGATTATTATTTCACATTTTGGGAAATATATACGCCGAAAAAACAAGGAGGGCGTGATCGGTATTCTTATAAGGAACGGAAAAATACTCACAATGGCCGGTGCAGCCTACGAATCCGCCTGCCTTCTGACCGAAAACGGCAAAATCAAGAAGATTGCAGAAAGAATCGAGGAAAAAGAAAACGCCGACGGCGTCGTCCTCGACGTAAAGGGCGCATGGGTTCTTCCGGGCCTTATCGACGCGCACAGCCATATAGGAATATTCGAGGAGAAGAAGGGCAAGATTGGGGACAACTCCAACGAGACGACGGAGCCTATAACCCCCTATATTAAAGCGCTCGACGCGATAAATCCGATGGACGCGGCCTTCCACAGCGCGATAAAAGCCGGCGTAACCTCGGTAATGGTCGGCCCCGGCAGCTCGAACGTCGTCGGCGGGCAGTTTGTCTTTATAAAGACAAACGGCAGATGCATAGACGAGATGGTGGTACTGGAGCCGGCGGCCATGAAGGTCGCCTTCGGCGAGAACCCCATCACAAATTACGGCGGCAACAACCAGATGCCCTCCTCGAGAATGACAATCGCCGCGATGCTCAGGGAGGAGCTCTTCGAGGCGAAACGGTATTTCGAGAGCAAGAAGGCGGCCCTCGAAAACGGCAAAGACTTCGAGGAGGACTTCCGAAAAGAGTGCTGGCTGCCCGTCCTGAGGAAGGAAATCCCGATTAAGGCCCATGCGCACAGGGCCGACGACATACTCACCGCAATCAGAATCGCAAAGCTCTTCGATTTAAACCTCACCTTGGACCACTGCACCGAAGGGCACCTAATCGCCGGCGAGATAAAGGCCTCCGGCTTTCCCGCAATCATCGGGCCGAGCCTTGCCTCCAAGAACAAGACGGAGACGCAGTACCTGGACTTTAAAACGGCGGGAGTCCTCGCGAAGGCCGGGGTCAAGGTCGCGATAACGACAGACCACCCGGTGTCGCTGATTCAGTGCCTGCCGCTCTGCGCGGGAATAGCGGCGAAGGAGGGCCTCGGGATTGAGGAAGGCCTCAGGGCGATAACGATAAACGCCGCCGAGATTTGCAACGTCGCCTCGAGAGTCGGCAGCCTCGAGGTAGGCAAGGACGCCGACATTGCGATCTTCGACGGCAATCCGATGGAGACTTTCACAAGCTGCCTTTACACCATAATCGACGGCAAAATAGTATACCGTGCAGACAGCGCCTAAGCTGCTCCTCTCCCGAAAATGGCCGGTCCGAAAAACATCGGACCGGCCTTTATATTTAGTCTTAATAAACATAATTATTTCAATCCTGAATATTGTTGAGTGAAGGGTAGTCCACTTGGAAGCTCAAATCAGGCCTCCGGCTCCGCCTTCCGGCAAAGCGCAAAAGGCTTTCGCATATAGCAAATCTTTTTTCACGGGGAGGATTGCATGGACAAAAGGCGCATTCCCGCCATTAAGGCTGCGGCCACATATATAGGGGTGGTGGTCGGCGCGGGCTTCGCGACCGGCCAGGAGATACTGCAGTTTTTCACAAGGTTCGGCGCGATGGGGATTGCGGGCATTCTGCTCGCGACGGCGCTGTTTATCCTGTTCGGCTACATCATTATGGACCTCGGCAGGGAGCTGAGGGCAAGGTCGCACCTTGAAATCATTCGCTACACGGGCGGCAGGTTCCTTGGCATTCTCATGGACCTGCTCATATCCTTCTTCCTGTTCGGCTCGCTCACCGCGATGATAGCCGGAACCGGCGCGGTCTTCAAGGAGCATCTTGGTCTGCCGAGCCTTGCCGGGGACCTCATAATGTGCGCACTGACCGCGCTCACCGTAATGAGCGGAATAAGGGGCGTTGTAAACTCAATCAGCTTCGTCGTGCCCCTGCTTATTCTCTCGGTCCTCGGAATAAGCATCTATTCTCTCGTCGCGGCTCCCCCCGCCGTGCTGTTCAGCCATCGAGGCGGCGCGGGCGGCGGGCTTGTCACGGGCTGGCTTTTGTCCGCAGTAATATATGTTTCGTACAATACGATTATATCCGCCTCGATACTCGGCCCGCTCGGCATGAACACCGGGGAGAAAAAAGCGATAAAAATCGGCGCTGTTCTCGGCGGCGCCGGCCTCGGGCTTGCCTCCCTGATGATACACCTCTCCCTTAGCGTAAACTATTCGGAAATAAGCCACCTTGAGGTGCCGATGATGTACATAGCGGGGCGGATATCGGGGGCCGTCAGGAGCATATACGCTATTATACTCGTCTGCGAAATCTACACGACCGCCGTTGGCTCCCTGTACGGCTTTGTATCAAGAATAAACAGCATGAAAAAGGTTGACATTGGCGAAAAATCGCTTATACTTGTAACGGCAACCACGGCTCTGCTTTTAAGCCAGCTCGGATTCTCAAACATGGTGAAATACCTGTACCCTCTCGTGGGTTACGGCGGAACGGTATTTCTTCTGAGCCTTATATATGTTAAAATAAGAAGAAAACCGCTCGACTGAATTCAAAGCTCTGCCGGGGCTCGCGGATACGGTCGTATTACATATAAATCAGGCGCGAAATCGGAGGTTAATCAAAAATGAATTTTGAAAAATTCACTAAGGACGAGGATAGTCTTATTCTCGTAAACGTATTGGAAGAACTCGTGCGGGAAAAGGTCGACTCATCTGTTAAGTCGCTTGATATGTGCCAGTGCGAAAAATGCCGCCTCAACGCCTGCGCGATAGCATTAAACGCCCTTCCCGCGAAATACGTCACGACAACCAAGGGCGCACTCATGGCCCTGCTCGCCGCAAGCAACCTTGAGTATCAGACTTCCGTCCAGGTCGAGGTTATAAAGGCTCTCAACGTCGTCAAGGAAAACCCCATGCATTGAAATATCCGAAAACAATTTACCCTGCCTCGTGATGAAGCAGGGTAAATTTTATTATTTACAAAATTTACAGAAGCATTATGTTGGCCGCCTCGCAGGCCTTCACCATGTCGTCCGGCCAAATGGAGGCCTGCACCTCGCCGACATGGGCCTTGCCGAGGAAGAACATGCACATTCTCGACTGGCCTATTCCGCCGCCTATCGAGTAGGGCAGCCTGCCTTCAAGCACGTCCCTGTGGAAGGGCAGCTTCATGCGCTCCTCGCAGCCGGCGAGCTTTAGCTGCTTAACAAGCGCAACCTCGTCCACCCTTATTCCCATCGACGATACCTCCAGGGCCTTGCCGAGAACCGGATACCAGAATATGATGTCGCCGTTGAGTTCCCAGTCGTCATAGTCGGGCGCCCTTCCGTCGTGCTTTATGCCCGACCTCAGCCTGTGCCCTATCTGCATTATGAACACAGCCTTCTTCTCCTCGGCTATCCTGTCCTCCCTCTCCTTGGGGCTGAGTTCGGGATACCGGTCCTCAAGCTCCTGAGAGCTTATGAAGAATATGTCCTCCGGCAGGTATTTTTCAAGCTGGGGATACTCGCCGCAGATATAGTCCTGTGTGTCCAGGAAAACCCGGTAGATTTTCCTCACGATGTCCTTTAGGAAATCTATGTTCCTGTCCTTTTTCTCGATGATTTTCTCCCAGTCCCACTGGTCGACGTAAATAGAGTGGAGATTGTCAAGCTCCTCGTCCCTGCGTATCGCGTCCATATCGGCGTATATGCCCTCGCCGCTTTTGACCCCGTATTTCTTCAGAGCCATGCGCTTCCACTTTGCAAGCGAATGCACTATTTCGGCGGTGGCGTTGCCCATGTCCTTCACGTCGAAGGCTACGGGGCGCTCCGTGCCGTTGAGGTTGTCGTTCAGCCCCGTCTCAGGGCGCACGAACAGAGGGGCGGAGACCCTCGTGAGCTTCAGCTCGGCGGCAAGTCTGCGCTCGAAAAAATCCTTCACCTTCTTTATCGCCACTTCCGTCTCGAGTATGGACAATGAGGGCTTGTAATCCTTGGGCAAAGTGAAGCTGGCCATGTTTTCTCTCCTAAAAAATGAATAATTGAGTTATATTTTAATACCTTGCCCCCGCTTTGTCAAAACTTCTTTTCGCACAGGGCCGCGAATCCGAAATTATTTTTCAGAAAACTATTGACCCTGACGTTACGTAATAGTTTATGATGGAACTGCAAAGGCCCTTATCGAAGGCAAAGGGAGGGATGCCGGTGCTAAAGGTAAACGAGGTTTCGAAACTCACCGGGGTTACTGCGAGGACCCTGCACTATTACGACGAGATAGGGCTGCTCAAGCCGAGCGTTACAACGGACTCGGGCTATCGGCTCTACGACGATGCCGCCCTTGAGAGGCTGCAGCAGATTCTCTTTTTCAGGGAGCTTGATTTTACGCTCGATGAAATAAAGAAAATCATGCAAAGCCCCAACTACGACAGGCACGAGGCGCTCAGGAAGCAGGAGGAACTGCTGCTGAAGAAAAGGGAGAGGCTCGACAGGCTGATTGAGCTTGTAAGAAAAACGATTAAAGGAGAGAATGCCATGAGCTTTAAGGAATTCGATATGAGCGAAATCGAGGAATACAGGAGGAAGTACGCAGACGAGGTCAGGGAGCGCTGGGGAGACACCGAGGCCTACAGAGAGAGCCTAAGGAAAACCGCAGACTACGGCGAGGAGCAGTGGAAGACCATCGCGCGCAAGGCCGGTGACATATTCCGCGCATTCTCCGAGATAAGGCATCTTTCGCCGGGGAGCGAGGAGGCCCAGGCGCTCGTTAAAAGGTGGCAGGACTTTATCAGCGCGAACTACTACACCTGCACGAAGGAAATCCTCGCTGGCCTCGGCTCCATGTATACCTGCGACGAGCGCTTTAAGAAAAACATAGACGCCTTCGGCGAGGGCACGGCGGAGTTTATCTCAAAGGCCATCGCAGTCTACTGCGCCGAATGAGAATATATGCAGCGCTGTATAGATATGGTATAATCAGTCTAGGCAAACATGGGTTTTCAGGCGCGCAACTAATCGAGAGAAAGGCTGGTTACTATGAAAGTTGTGATTATCGGCGGGGACGCGGCCGGGATGTCCGCCGCGGCGAAGTTGCGAAGGCTGAACAAGGCCGCCGAAATAAGGGTCTACGAAAAGGGAAACTACCTCTCATATTCAAGCTGCGGCCTTCCCTACAGCGCTGCATACGAGGAGCGAAGCATAGACAAGCTGATTCAGAGAACTCCTGCGGATTTCGAGGCCTCGGACATACATCCGAGGCTAAGGCACGAGGTGCTCAGGGTAAACCCCGGGGAGAAAACGGTTCTGGTGAGGAGCCTTGAGACGGGCGATGAGTTTCTGGACGGCTTCGACAAACTTCTCATTGCGACCGGCGCTCACCCCATTGTGCCCGAGATTCCCGGGGCCGGGCTTGAAAACGTATTCACGCTAAAGACGATAGACGACGGGCTGAAGCTGAAAAGCGCACTCCCGAACGCACAAAGCGTCCTTATCGCTGGCGGGGGCTATGTGGGCGTGGAGGTCGCCGAAAGCCTCGCTTCAGTCGGGAAGAAGGTCACTATATTGCAGCGCCCCGACAAGCTCCTTAAAAACTTCGACCCCGAGATAAGCTCCATCGCTCTGAGGGAGCTTGAGCGCCTCGGCGTCGAGGTCAAACTGAGCGAGAAACTTATCTCAATAAGCCGCGCGGGCGGCTCTCTCGAAGCCCGGACGGACAAGGGCGCCTACAGGGCGGATTTGGTGCTGCTGGCCCTCGGCGTCAGACCGGCGACCGAGTTCCTTGAGGGCTCGGGGATTGCGCTCAGCGAAAACGGGGCCGTAATTGTCGACAGGGAGATGCGGACCAATCTGCCGGACATCTACGCCGCGGGCGACTGCGCGGAGATTTACCACATGGTGACTAAGAGCAACGTATACATCCCGCTCGCCACGACCGCGAACAAGGCCGGCAGGATGGTGGCTTCAAACTTAAACGGCGGACATGTGGAATTTCCCGGCACGCTCGGCTGCGCGGCCGTGAAGGTCGGCGAAAAGGAGCTGGCTCGCACCGGACTCTCGGAAGCCGAGGCGGCGGCCTTCGGTTTCGAGGCAAAGGCGGTTGTAGTAGAGGCCAACAGTCTGCCGCATTACTACCCCGGCTCCGAGAAAATCACCATAAAGCTGATTTACGAGAGTAAGACCAGGCGCATACTCGGCGCTCAGGCGGCGGGGCCGATGGGAACCGTGCTCAGGATAAACATTTTTGCCGCCGCCATAGCCAACGGCATGACGACGGAAGCCCTGGGAATGCTCGACCTCTGCTACGCCCCTCCCTTCTCAACGGTCTGGGACGCCGTCCATGTCGCCGCAAACGCGGCAAAATAGTATTGGCCTTAGGAACTCCCGCTCCGGCGGCCCGGCGGCGCGGGAAACTTAAAACGACAAAGCCCGGAGCAAAAAAGCCTTATATAATAAAAAACAAATCGGCCGCGGCGGGTCTCCGACGCAGCCGATTTTGTCTTTAAGACTTTTTCTTATCCGATTTCTTCTTTTCGTCCTGCTCTGACTTTTTCTCGTGGGGATATACATAGAGCATGGCGTAGGACATCGCCTCTTCATTTGAGAGCGGAGGTGTCGGCGTAAGGCCAGTGTAGGTCGTGGCCGAAGCCACGGAGCCCATGTCGTTGTTGTAATACTGTTCCAGGGTTTCGTCCTCTATTTTGCGTTTTTTCTTCTCTTCCATAAAAATCACTCGCTTTTCCTATATTTTCGCAGGACACCTCGCCTTTAGTATCGCGCGAGGGCGCCGGACTTATTTGAAAGCCCATTTTCAGCTCATGCCGCGGCCTTGGCTTATTGGCTTAAATATTTTTCCCTTCTTTGCAAATAATATCTGCATAAAGTATGGCGCCGACTTGGAGGTAAAAAATGGAGAGCCGAAACCAATCCTACTGGAACAAGACAGCGGAAAAGGAAGCCTATCCCCCGCTTGAGCGCGATTTGGAGACCGACATACTCATAATCGGGGGAGGCATAACCGGCGTCACCTGCGCATACTGCCTTGCCAAAAAGGGCCTTCGCCCCGTCCTGATTGAGGCGGGGGACCTGTGCGACGGCACCACGGGCAACACGACCGGCAAGGTCACGATTCAGCACGGGATAATCTACTCCGGCATCGCCAAAAAATACGGGGACGAGGCCGCCTCGCTCTACGCTGAATCCCAGAACAGCGCCCTGAACTTCGTTAAAGAGGTCGTGAGCCGCGAGAAGATAGACTGCCAGCTTGCGCACAACACCGCCTATGTCTACGCCTCGACGATAGACGACAGAGCCCTCGTTGAAAAGGAGTATGAGACCGCAAGAAGGCTCGGAATCGACGCGGAGCTGATAATGAAGCCCGGCTTCCCCGCCGGCAATTTCGGGATGCTCGGCTTTAAAAACCAGCTTGTCTTCCACCCCGTGAGGTACGTCACAGCTCTTGCGAGGGCGGCGGTCGCGAAGGGCGCCAAAATCTACTGCAGCACCAAGGCCTTCAAGGTCGAGGACGGCGATATTAAAACCGTTTACTGCGAAAACGACATCGAAATCAGGGCAAGGCATCTTGTGATGGCCACGCAGTACCCCATCTACGACGGCCCGAACCTCTTCTTCGCCCGCCTCTACGCAAAGCGCTCCTACGGCGTCGCCGTAAGGCCGAAGAAGATCTGGCCGGAGGGCAGCTTCATAAACACCGGGGAGCCGACGCGCTCTATAAGGACCCATATGGAAAACGGCGCGCCCATACTAATAGTCGTCGGGGAGAACCATGCGACCGGGCGCGGCGAGGAGGACATGGAAAAGCACTTCGATAGGCTTGTCGCCTTCGCCTCGGATATTGCGGGCGTCGACGAGGTGCTCGCAAGGTGGTCGGCCCAGGACTACGACACGCCCGACCAGATTCCCTATATCGGCCGGCTTTCGGACGACAGCAGCATCTATGTCGCCTCGGGCTACGGGAAATGGGGACTTTCCAACGGCACCCTCGCGGGTATGATGATTTCGGACCTTATCTCAAGCGGAAACTGCAGTTACGAGGGGCTCTACTCGAGGAGCCGCGGCGACATATTCTCATCGCCCTTCAAGACGATTGCGGAAGTCCTCACGCCCATAGGCGAGCTTATCAAGTCGAAGCTCGAAGGCAGCGAGGATATAAGTGGCCTTGCGCGCGGCGAGGGCAGGGTGATACGCTTCGAAGGCCAAAAGGCGGGCATTTACCGCGATTTCGACGACCGCGTCACCATACTCGACATCAGCTGCACGCACATGACAACCGAGCTCAACTTCAACTCCGCCGAAAAGACCTGGGACTGCCCCGCCCACGGCGGCAGATTCAGCACCGAGGGTAAGCTGCTCGAAGGTCCCCCGAAGCACAACCTAAAGGTGCTGTACCAGGGGAAATTTGAGGACTTGGTTGGCAAATAGAGCAAAGCCGCTTCGGGACAATCCCAAGGCGGCTTTAAGCATTTTGAAAGCACAGCGCAATCCCGCTGTGCTTTCTTGTTTAGTCGCAGTTTTACTCGTGGCTTCTCCTTGTGACCTCGCGCCTGCGGAAGAGCAGCGTAATGCACCAGAGGCCGGCGAGGCCGACAATGGCGAAAATAACCCTGCTCACGGACGAAAGCTGCCCGCCGAAAAGCGCGCCGATGAAGTCAAAGCCGAAAATTCCTATGCTGCCCCAGTTGAGGGCCCCTATTATGACCAGTATCAATGAAATTCTATCC
>ENA-OWOZ01002242-OWOZ01002242.1-bioreactor-metagenome-genome-assembly--contig:-NODE-2242-length-15005-cov-3.374933_pt1 | contig 15005 bp, 5 predicted proteins | sample MGYA00238140_ERZ651804 | MGnify/ENA primary metagenome ERZ651804 (study PRJEB26910, sample SAMN07631232) | bioreactor metagenome | isolation source: Switchgrass digestor | place: USA: Dartmouth... | reverse complement strand
CGAGTGCATTTTATTTTTAGGGAAAAATAAATGTTTAAGTACATTTTTTTATACACCCCAACATTTATTATAGATCCTTTTAACATTTATGTAAAAAAATACATATAAACAGATTCCTCCAAAAAATATTGTGCTATAATTATTTATGAGGAAATAAGGGGGGATTGGTGATGAAAAATAAAAAACTTGTCATGATTCCAGGCCCAACACCAGTAGCTAGGTCTATACAAGACCAAATGGGCAGAGAAACTGTAGCTTTTGGTGATGCTGATTTTATAAGGGATTTTGTAGAGGTTTTAGATAATTTAAAGGAAATATTCAGAACAAAAGGAGAGGCTTTCGTAGTAGCTGGAACAGGAACATTAGCCATGGAAATGGGAATAACAAATGTAACTAAAGAAGGAGATGAAGTTCTAGTTATATCTCATGGATATTTTGGGGATAGGTATGCAGAAATATGTCAAAGAAGGGGATTAAAGGTAGATGTATTATCTTCAGAATGGGGAAAGATTGTACCAGTGGAAGAAATTGAAAAGAAATTAAATGAAAAGAATTACAAAGCTATAACTATTACCCATGTGGATACATCTACAGGAGTATGTGCTCCCCTACTTGAAATAGGTGAGATAGTGAAAAAGCATGAAGATACAATATTAGTTGTGGATGGAGTTTGTGCAACAGCAGCAGAACCAGAATACATAGATGATATGGGAATAGATGTACTTATAACTGGATCACAGAAAGCCTTAGGTGTTGCGCCTGGCCTTGCATTAGTATTTGTTGGACCAAAAGCATTGGAAAGAAGAAAAAGCTTAGGAACCATAAGAGATTATTATATGGATTTTGAAAAATGGTTGCCAATAATGAAAGACCCATCAAAATACTTTGCAACGCCACCAGTAAACATGATATGGGCGTTGAAAGAAGCCTTAAGAATTATTAAAGAAGAAGGAATAGAAAACAGATATGAAAGACATAGAAAAGTAGCAAGAGCAATGCAAACTGCACTAGAAGCATTAGGATTTACAATATTAGCAGAAAAAGAACACAGAGCAGTAACTCTATCAAATGTAATATATATGGATGGAATAGAGGATAGCGAGTTTAGAAAAGTATTAGCTGAAGAAGGAGTAGTAGTGGCTGGAGGATTAGGCCCCTATGCTGGAAAGATGTTTAGACTAGGACATATGGGTAATATAGACAGACATTATTTAGTATCAACAATATCTGCTATCGAAAGAACGCTCTATAGATTAGGAGTAGAAGATGTTTTAGGGAAAGGAGTTACTACATTAACAGAAAATTTAATGGGTGAACTTGCTAAAGGAAGGTCTTAATAGACCTTCCTTTAGTATTATTTTAGTTAATGATTCTCAGCGCTTTTGACAGATGTTGACAATAATCTACAGTTGTAGTAATATACACTCGAACAATGCAGTACAGACCATAGGAAAGGAGCATCAATATGAAAATAGTAGTACTTGAAGGTTTAGGCTTACCAGAATCTGATATTAGAGAGATTGCAAAGCCTATTACCGATGAAGGACATGAAATAGTGCAATATGAAAGGACGGATGATGTTGAACTTTTAAAACAAAGGGTTAAAGATGCGGATATACTAGTAATAGCCAATATGCCTTTGTCAGGAGAAATAATAAGAGCTGCTGAAAATCTAAAATATATTTCAATAGCCTTCACTGGTTATGATCATGTAGATTTAGAGGCTTGTAAGGAGAGAAATGTAAAAGTATCAAATGCTGCTGGGTATTCCACTATATCTGTACCAGAGCTGGTGTTTGGTATGGTTATTTCTTTCTTAAGAAGCATTCATACTCTAGATAGAACAACGAGAGACGGAAAGACTAAGGCAGGATCTACACAAAAAGAGATATATGGAAAGAAGTTTGGAATAATTGGAACTGGTGCCATTGGTTCAAGGGTAGCAAAACTTGCAATAGCCTTTGGTGCAACTGTCCTAGCTTATAGTAGAACCGAAAAGGAAGAGTTAAAATCTCTAGGAGTAAAATATGTTACATTAGATGAATTGTTATCAGAGTCGGATATCATCTCTATACATACTCCATTGACAAAAGAGACAAGAGGATTAATAGATAGAGAAAAGATTGCATTGATGAAGCCTACTTCCATATTAGTGAATACAGCTAGAGGACCTATAGTGGATACACGGGCACTTGTAGATGCTTTAAAAGAGGGAAGAATAGCAGGAGCCTGTTTAGATGTATTTGACCAGGAACCACCTTTATCAAGAGACTATCAAATACTATCCTTACCAAATACATTAATTACACCACATATAGGATTTGCCACAGATGAAGCTATGGTAAGGAGAGCTCATATAACTTTCAGTGAAAATATTTATAATTGGCTAAAGGGCCAACATATAAACAAAGTAGAATTTTAATTGCATTTTATTATATATAATAACCTATTCAAATGAATAGTTTTATTAAGCCCCTTTTTAAATTACAAAGTAATGGAAGGGGCTTTTCCATTTATGTTATAATATATAAAAATGTAGGTATCTATGGTTTATAAGGAATATTTTTTATGGGATAATAGATAATAGTTAATTGGCTTTTATAAATCAACAAAGGAGGTATATAATGGACTATCTTGAAAAATACAAGTATTGGGTTACCAATGAATTTTTTGATGCTGATACGAGAAAAGAGCTAGAAGCTATTAAGGATAATGAAGAAGAAATTAAGAGCAGATTTTATACGGATCTTACCTTTGGGACTGCTGGTTTAAGAGGTATAATTGGTGCAGGTACTAACAGGATGAATAAGTATACTGTTTCACTGGCAACTCAAGGTTTAGCGGATACTATAAAGAATAAGGGAAACGATGCTATAAAAAGGGGAGTTGCTATAGCTTATGATGTAAGGTATTTTTCAAAGGATTTTGCAGAAGTATCTGCAAGAGTTTTAGCTGCTAACGGAATAAAGGTATATATATTTGATGATATACGTCCAACTCCACTATTATCATATACAATAAGAAAACTTAATACCATATCAGGTATTGTAATCACTGCTAGCCATAATCCAAAGGATTATAATGGCTATAAAGTTTATTGGGAAGAAGGCTCTCAGATTTTGGATGACATAGCAAAAGAAATACTTGATAACATTAACAGCATTAAGGATTTCTCAGAAATTAAAATTATGGATTTTGAAGAGGGGCTTAATAAAGGATTGATAAGTTATATTGGCAAAGATATAGATGATGAATATGTAGAATATGTTAAAAGCTTGAGTTTAAATGATAATATTGATAAAGATATCAAAATTGTATATACGCCTTTAAATGGTACAGGTAATAAGCTGGTTAGAAGAGTATTAAGGGAAAGAGGATTTGCCAATGTATTTGTTGTTCCAGAGCAGGAGAATCCTGATCCTGATTTCAAAACTGTAGGGTATCCAAATCCTGAAGATATAAAAGCCTTTGAGTATGCTAAGAGACTTGGAAAAGAAAAAAATGCAGATATATTGATAGCAACAGATCCAGATTGTGATAGAGTTGCTTGTATGGTTAAGGATGATGAGGGAAACTATAGAGAAATAAATGGCAACCAAATAGGAGCCTTGTTAGTAAACTACATATTGTCATCAAGACATGAAAAGGGAACCATACCACAAAATGCTGCTATTGTTAAAAGCATAGTAACCGGTGATTTAAGCAAAGCAATTGCTGATAAATATAATGTTAAAACTGTAGAGACATTAACTGGATTTAAACATATATGCGGTAAAGCAAATGAATTCGATAAGACTAAAGAGAATACTTTCTTGTTTGGTTATGAAGAGAGCATAGGATACGTATATGGTACTATGGTAAGGGATAAAGATGGAGTTATTTCATCTATGCTAATAGCTGAAATGGCTGCTTATTATAAGAAAAGAGGAAAATCCCTGTTGGATGTATTGGAAGATCTATATAGAGAACATGGATACTATTTAAGCAACTTAATATCTATTGTATTAGAAGGAATTGAGGGCAGCGAAAGAATACAAAGGATTATGGAATCCTTTAGGAAAAATCCAATTGAAAATATTGATGATATGAATTTAGAAAGAACTATTGACTATTTAAAAGATAATACAGGAACTCCTAAATCAAATGTTTTAAAGTACTATTTTGATGATGGGTCCTGGTATGCAATTAGGCCTTCTGGAACTGAACCAAAGATCAAGATATATATCTATTCAAAAGCTGATAGTGCACAATTATCTGAAGAAAAAATAGAGTCAATAAGAAAAACAGTGCTTGATAAAATTGAATCTGTTAAATAGTAGCCCTTTAGCTCCACACAGAATTCTGTGTGGAGCTTTTCTATTAAAACCACTTAAGAAGATTTTATTTCATGAATAAAATAAAAGTCTAATCCACAAAATAGTTTTATGAATACACATAAAAGGAGTGATTGTCATCAAGGGAGTTATCATGTCAGGAGGATTGGGTACCAGACTTAGGCCATTAACATGTGACATTCCTAAGCCAATGGTACCAATTTTCAATAGACCAGTGATGGAATATACCGTAAAACTATTGAGAAAATATAACATAAAAGATATAGCTGTAACTTTACATTACTTACCAAACACCATTATTAATTACTTTGAGGATGGAAAAAATTACGATGTGAACATAAATTATTTTGTCGAAGATAGACCCTTGGGGACTGGGGGAAGCGTAAAAAATGCTCAGGAGTACTTAGATAATACAGTTGTTGTCATAAGCGGTGATGCCTTTACAGATGTGGATTTGGATAAAGCAATAAAATTCCATAGACAAAAGGGATCCAAAGCTACTTTAATACTAAAAAGAGATCCAGTTCCATTAGAGTATGGTGTAGTGATTATAGATGAGTCCGGGAAAATAGTCAGATTTTTAGAAAAGCCTAGCTGGGGAGAAGTATTTAGCGATACAATCAATACTGGCATCTATATTTTAGAGCCTGAGGTATTTGACTATTATGAGAAGGGACAAAATTTTGATTTTAGTAAGGATTTATTTCCTAAGCTTTTAGAGGATAATGTACCCATGTATGGATATGTAACTGACCAATACTGGTGTGATGTAGGAGACTTAAACAGCTACATACAAACCCATTTGGATATTCTATCCGACGAAAGCAGATATCATTTGATTGGTAGAGAACAAGGAGAGAGGATTTGGATTGGCAAAGGTACTACTATTGAGAAGGGTGCCAAACTATATCCTCCTATAGTCATAGGAGAAGATTCTATTATTAAATCAAATGCAACAATAGGCCCTTATGCTGTAATCGGGAACAACTGTACTATAGATGAAGGCGTTTCCATAAAGATGAGTGTTCTATGGGACAATGTAACCATATTCAGAAACAGCGAAATAAGAAAAGCCATAATCTGCGATAATGTAACTATTGACCAGCAGAGCAGAGTTTTTGAAGGAGCAACAATAGGCTCCTATTCTAGGATATCCAAAAACTGCACAATAAAGCCAAAGGTCAAGATTTGGCCCTATAAAGTAATTGAAGAGGGAACCAATGTAACAGGAAATCTGATTTGGGAGGATAGAGTTACAAAAAAGCTATTTGGATATAGAAGCATTTCTGGAAGGTTAAATGAAACAATAACCCCCGAAGTTGCTACGAAATTAGGAGCATCTTTTGCTACAGTAATAAAGCCAAAGGGGACATTTATTGTAAACAGTGACCAGCATAATACATCTAAATTAGTTAAGAATTCAATAATATCAGGAATATCCAGCACTGGTGGACTAGTTATCGACATCAATAATAGCACAATACCCATGTGCAGATTTAGTGTTAAATTTTTTAACGCCGATGGAGGTATACTCATTAGAACGGATGATTTTGATGAGAATTTAGTTCATATTGAATTTATAAATCATATAGGAGCTAATATAGATAAAAACTTAGAGAAGAAAGTGGAAAGCAGTTTCTTATTGGAAGATTTTAAAAGATGTTGTGAAAAAGAAATACGTGATGTTGTAAATATATACAATTTTTCTGAAATCTATTTAAAAGAAGGCATAAACCAAATAAAAAACATAGATAAAATTACAAGCAGAAAGCCTAAGATTGTCATTTCATCTCCATCAAAAAATATGTTAGATTTAGCTGAGAGATTTCTAAAAGATATAGGTTGTCAAATAAAAATAGTAGAATATGACAAGAATGTAACTGTGGAAACTATTAGAAATACAGTTTTAGACGAAGCGGCATTCTTAGGCATTTTATACAGTAGTGATGGGGAAAAAATGTCCATAACAGATGGATTTAATATTATAGAGGATGATAGATACTATGTGTTAACAATATTGATGGGATTAAAATCAGGTTCTATTAAAGAAGCTGTAATTCCATATAACTTCCCAAGAGTAATAGAGAAGTTAGTTAAAGAATATAAAGGAAGAACTATTTATAGCAAGTCTAATGTGTCGGAGATAATAAGGACTTTAGTTGACAAAAACATAGATTTTCAATACGTCCTTAACTTTGATTCCATTTGGGCAACAGGAAGGATAATTGATTATCTAATTGATAATGATGTTACAATAAATCAATTAGTACAAGACCTTCCTCAATATTATTATTTTAAGAAAGAGATTCCCTGTAGATGGGATGACAAAGGAAAAGTTATCAGAAGATTAGCAGAGAATAGGAAGGAAGGCATGGAATTAAAACAGGGAGTTAGGTTCATTGATGATAAAGGATGGGTTTTAATCATACCAGATGATGAAAAGCCTAAATTCAACTTATACATTGAAGGATATAATGAGGAATATGCAGAGGAACTGTGGTTAGAATATGATAAAAAGATTAGGAGTTTATTGGAGAAAAATGAACTTCAAAGTACGAAAGGAAGATAAGGAATATGAAGGAAAGAAGTCAGAGAAATATTCCTGTTGTAAAAGAAGAAATATACATTTTGTGCAAGACAGATAAAAAATCCAATACAAAGAATTTTATGTTGGAAAGATTGGACAGAAGTTTTGGGAATATAGAAAAGGTATACAAAATTTTCAACAGAGGAGTTGCAAGTAGCAACTCTCTACCAAAAGGTGCAGATTGGTTATTGGATAATTTCTATTTAATAGAATTAACCTATAGACAGTTAAGGATAGATGTGGAAAAAGAAAATAAAATCTATTTGAATGTGATAAAGGATGGACTATATAAAGGCTATCCTAGAATATATATATTAGCTTTAGACTTGATATATAATACCACTGGAAATATAAGTGAAGAGAATATTATAAAATATATAAATGACTTTCAAAAAGATGAAATACTTTCTCTTAAGGAGATAAGCTATTTGCCTAAATATATAACTTTAGGCTTAATTGAGTATATAGAAACTATTGTTACAAATTTACAATATATAAAAGAAATATGGGATGAAGTTGACAGCATAGATTTCACTTCCAAAGAGAGATTAGAAGAGATTATAGAAAATATAGATTTAGCAGATTCCATAAGAGTAGAAAGGATAATTAGAAGGATAAGAGAAGGAAATAAGGATTTTGAAGAAATTTTTGAGCTAATTGATGAAAAGTTAGGATTTTTAGGTAAAAACATTGAGATAATTTTAGAAAGGGAATATACTCTTCAATCAAAGAACAAAGTTTCATTAGGATATGGAATAACATCCCTAAGGAATATTTCATCATTAAATTGGGAAAAGATATTCGATTCCATAAGAGCTATAGAGAAAGTATTAAAAGAAGATCCCTTAGGAATATATGATAAGATGGACCCTGAATCTAAGGAATATTACAGATATCATATAAAATTATTAGCAGAAAAGTTCAATGTACAGGAGATAAGTTTGGCTAAAAAACTGTTAGAATTTGCTCAGGAACAGTGGAATAGAGGCTGCAGGGATAAACAAGCCCATATTGGATATTACTTAATAGATAAAGGACGAGAAAAGCTATTTAGATACTATAAAAACAATAGTAAAGCAGATATCTATTTAGGAAGGCTAAGTTATTATCTTTTCCCAATTTTAGGAATATCCTTCCTTCTGACTTTCTTATTAAGTGCGTTCCATTATGATCAATATAACCTGTTTATAATCCTTTTAATATTTATCATAACTTTCATACCAATATTGTCAATTGTATTGAACCTTGTTAACTATTTATACTCAAAGATATTTACACCTAAATTTATTCCCAAACTGGATTTTAAAGAAGGTATACCTGAAGATTTATCCACATTAGTAGTAGTGCCAACCTTAATTACCGATGAAAATAGAGTAGATGAATTGATAAATAATATTGAAGTTTATTATCTATCCAATAGGAGCAAAAACTTATATTTTGCAGTACTTGGAGATTTTAAAGATGCAAATCAGAAAGAACTACCTGAAGATGAGAAGATTATAAATAAGGGTATAGAGATGATCAATAAGCTTAATGAAAAATATGCTTCTGATGAAGATGTTTTTTTCTATTTTCAAAGAGAAAGAATATACTCAAAATCTCAAGACTGCTGGATTGGATGGGAAAGAAAAAGGGGATCATTAGTTGAATTGAATAGGTTGCTCCTTGGAGATGACAATACGAGTTTTAAAGTAATATGTGGAGATATTTCAAAAATTAGAGGGAAGATAAAATATGTTATTACACTAGATGCAGACACAAAATTGCCTATAGACACAGCAAAAAGATTGATAGGAGCTATTTCCCATCCTCTTAACAGAGCTGTAGTTGATAATGAAAGGAATATAGTTGTAGAAGGCTATGGCATTATTCAGCCAAGAATACTAATCCATATAGAAAGCAGCAATAAATCTTTGTTTACAAGAATATTTGCTGGACAGGGAGGTATGGACCCATACAGCAATGCTGTTTCTGATATATATCAGGATTTGTTTGGTGAAGGCATATTTACTGGAAAAGGCATATATGATCTAAGAGTTTTTCAAAGATGTTTGAATGATGCAATACCAGAAAATGCTGTTTTAAGTCATGACCTATTAGAAGGAAGTTATGTAAGAGTAGGTTTAGCAACGGATATTCAGCTAATTGATGGATATCCTGAAAAGTATAGTTCCTATATAAAAAGGCAGCATAGATGGGTAAGGGGCGACTGGCAATTAATAAAATGGCTAATAGGGTTCCGAGGAAAGCATCTTTCATGTTTATCAAAGTGGAAGATGCTTGATAACATGAGAAGAAGTTTGCTTCCAATAAGCCTATTAATTACGCTGATGATAGGTCTAGTGTTTTTCCCTGGCAATATTATAGTTTGGTTAGGGATAGTTTTATTAAATCTATTTTTCTCAATTATTATTAAAGGGGTGGAAGATTTAAAATCTAAGAGATATAACTTTGAAAGAATTAGATTTAATGGCTCTATAATTATAGGATGTAAAAGGATTATTTATCAGGGATTTTTGCAGCTAGTTTTCTTACCTAATGAAGCTTATATGATGGCTGATGCTATCATAAGAACCCTTTATAGAATATATGTTTCTAAGAAAAACCTATTGGAATGGACTACAGCTTTTGATATGGAGCGAAAGCTAAAAAACGATGTATCAAGCTATTTTAAATTGATGAAAGCAAACGTTGTTTTTGCTATATTGCTGTTTTACCTCACATATGCATTTAAGATAAACAATTTACTAGTAAGTACGATAATTAGCATATTGTGGTTATTAGGACCAATAATAGCATACAAAATTAGTCAGGAAGAAAAGGATATAGTTGAAGTTAAGAATGAGGATATCCAGCTGCTTAAAAGCATAGCTGAAAAAACATGGAGATATTATAAGGAGTTTACAGACTCTAGCAACAATTTTCTTCCACCAGACAACTTTCAAGAATACCCCTATAATGGAGTTGCAAATAGAACCTCTCCTACAAATATAGGATTTTATCTATTGTCCATATTATCGAGTAGGGATTTAGGTTTTATTGATACCAAGGAAATGATAAGTTTGATGAAAAAGACATTAGACACTATTGAAAAGCTAGAAAAGTGGGAGGGGCATTTATATAATTGGTATGACACTACTAATTTAGAACCTTTAAGACCAATATTTGTTTCTACAGTAGATAGTGGTAACTTTGTGGCGTATTTAATAGTAATTAAGGAAGGATTAAAAGAATATCAAGAAGATGCCAATGAAGAGGAAAAACAGGAGATATATTCATTAATAACCAGAATAGAAAAATTAATTAGTGATACTAATTTTGCTCCTTTATACGATGAATCTAGAAATCTATTCTATATAGGCTATAATGTGGGAGAAGGAAAAATACTAAATTGCTATTATGACTTGTTAGCATCAGAAGCTAGAATATCAAGTTACATTGCCATATCTAGAGGGGAAGTTCCTATAAAACATTGGAAGATGTTAGGGAAATCCTTAGTCACAGAGAACAGATATATAAGCCTTGCATCTTGGTCAGGAACCATGTTTGAATACTTAATGCCTTCTCTGGTATTGAAAAATTATAAGAACACATTAATGGATGAAACTTATAAAACTGCCGTTAAAATACAGAAAGAGTATGGAAGAAAGAATAATGTACCATGGGGAATTTCTGAGTCTGGCTTCTTTGCTTTTGATAATCAGTTAAATTATCAGTATAAAGCTTTTGGTGTGCCATCATTGGGATTTAAAAGGGGATTAAAGGAAGAGTTAGTAGTATCACCTTATTCTACGTTTTTGGCCTTGAAGTTTGATTACCAAGGCGTCCTAGATAATATAAGGAGACTAATGGAAGAAGGAATGGAAGGACCTTATGGATTTTATGAGGCAGTTGATTATACATTAAAGAGATTGCCATCTCATTTGGACAAGGGGATAGTTAAATCCTATATGAGCCATCATCAGGGAATGATATTTGCAGCAATAAATAATTTTCTAAACGACGACATTTTGATAAAAAGATTTCATAGGGATCCACAGATGAAATGTGGAGAAATATTATTACAGGAAACTGTACCATTAAATCCTGTAATATCAAAGGAGAAAGACTTTGCGAAACCAGCTGAGGTAGTTAGAAGAAAAGGGGAAAGCTGGGAGAAAAAAGTATATTCTAAAGAAAATTTAAAGGATATAAAATGTCATTTATTATCCTCTGGCCCATATACTCTAATGATAACTAATAGAGGTGAAGGTTTTTCTAAATATGGAAACTTATTTGTTAACAGATGGAGAAGGGATTATCTATTAGCTCCTTATGGACAGTTCATATATATAAAGGATATTAAAAATAGCGACTATTGGGCAACAACTTATGCACCAGTCTATAGGGAACCAGATGACTATAAAGTTGAATTTTCAACTTATAAGTGTAGTTTTATGAGGAAAGATGGCCCAATAGATACTAAGATGGATATTTTCTTGCTTCCAGAAGAACCAGGAGAAATTAGAAGAGTTAGGCTGATAAATAATGGAGAAGAAGAAGCTCTATTGGAAGCCATGAGCTATTTTGAGATAGTAGGAGATGACATTAACTCGGATATTGCTCATACAACTTTTAACAACTTGTTTATAAGAACGGAAGCTGTTGAAGAAGTGGAAGGATTACTTGCTTACAGGAGAAAGAGGAGAGAAGATCAAACAGATGTCTGGATGTTCCACATGGTAAAAGTTTTTGATTTAGATGATGAAAAATTTCAGTATGAAACTAGCAGGTTAAACTTTCTTGGAAGAGGCAATACATTAATAAATCCTAAAGCTATGGATAAGGGATTGACTAATACTACAGGAGTAGTATTGGATCCAATATTCAGCATAAGCAAAAAAGTGAGAATACCTCCCAAAGGGAAAGTAGATATCTACTATATAACTGCTTTGGCTAAGAGCAGAGAAGAAGCAAAAGAGCTGATGAATAAATATGTTGAAAAGAACAATATAAAACTAGCTATAGACTTATTTAGGACTAAATCACAGACAGAAATGGGATATTTAATGTTAAATAGGTCGAAAGTTGAGCCCTTTGATGAGTTATTGCCCTATTTGTTTTTCATTAAGGACAATATAAAACATGAATATAAATCCATAATAGAGTTAAACAAAAAAGGAAAAGAAGGATTATGGGCAAAAGGTATATCAGGGGACTATCCAATAATACTCATAACAATCAATACCATGAAAGGTTTAGAAAATTTAATGAGGATACTTAATGCCCATGAGTATTGGTCCTATAAAGGGTTGAATATAGACCTAGTTATATTGAATAAGGATGAGAGCATATATTATCAGCCATTATACGAAAGCATAGGGGAAGAAGTATTAGAAAAGAGAAGAAATATGCTAAACAGACCTGGGGGCATATTTATAATAAACGAAAATACTCTATTGGAAGAAGACAAGAGCCTATTATACAAATTTGCCAACATAATATTAGATGCTGAAAAGGGAATAGTAAGAAAAACAGAAAGCTATTTGGATATACCATATAAGGAATTCACTAAATCAAAAGAGGAGTATCCAAAAAAGGAATACGAACTTGAATTAAATTATTTCAATGGCTATGGTGGATTTTCATATGATGGAAAGCAATATATTATAAAACTTGGCAATGGAGTCAATACTCCTATGCCTTGGATAAATGTATTAGCTAATAATAGTTTTGGATGTATTGTTACTGAACATGGAGCTGGTTTTACTTGGGCTGATAACAGTAGAGAGAACAAGTTAACTCCTTGGTACAACGATCCAATAGTTACTCATCAAGGGGAGATAATCTATTTGATGGATAATGAAACAGGAGAAGTTTGGAGTATCACACCCAAACCTATTAGGGATAAAAATGATTATATTGCATCACATGGTATGGGATATACTGCCTTTTACCACAACAGCAATGGCATTGCTCAAGAGCTTACAATTTTTGTGCCAGTGAAGGATAAGGTTAAAGTTAATATGGTAAAACTGAAAAATGAATCTAGCATAAATCGCAATATAAGTTTATACTACTATATCAGGCCAGTTTTAGGAGTTACCGATGAGGAAACAGATAAGCTCATAGAAACAGATATAGTTGATGATATAATTGTTATAAAGAATTCAACTAATAGTGAGTTTAAAGGAAGTACATTGTTCGTAGCTACTTCTGGAAATGTAAAATCTTATACAACAGATAGAAAAGAATTTTTAGGTACAGTTCCAAATTATGAATATCCAGAAGGTATCAGGAGGACAAAACTTTCCAATACTGTTGGATTAGGATATGACCCTTGTGCAGCTTTAGAAATAAATATAACTATTCCAGCCAATGAGGAAAAAGAAATTGTGTTTTTAATGGCTGAGGATAGAGACCAAGAATCTGGATTTAAGTTGATAAGTAAATACAAAGATATTGAGTTTGCAAAAAATGCTTTGGAAAGTGCAAAAGAATTCTGGGAGGACATCACTTCCAGAATAAAAATAGAAACTCCAGATGATACGATGGATTATTTGATGAACACATGGTTAGTTTATCAGACTATAGTTTCTAGAATGTGGGCAAGAACTGGCTTTTATCAAGTTGGAGGAGCTTATGGTGCAAGAGATCAAATGCAAGATGCAACCAATTTAATATATCACTTGCCAGAGATAACTAAAAGTCAGATATTAAAGAATTGTGCACATCAATATAAAGAAGGAGATATACAACACTGGTGGCATCCTATTCCTGATACCCAAGTTCATAAAGGCATCAGAAGTAAATATTCAGATGATTTATTGTGGTTGCCTTTAGGAGTATCTAAATATATTAAAGTAACAGATGATATAAGTATATTAAATGAAGAGGTTCCCTTTATTGAAAGTCCAATTTTAAAAGAAACTGAAATGGAAAGGTATGAAGTGCCAAATATTTCAGATGATGTTGCAACGGTTTATGAACACTGTATTAGAGCTATAGAGAAAGCCTTAAATTTTGGAGATAGAGGTCTTCCACTAATGGGCGGTGGTGATTGGAATGACGGAATGAATAAGGTGGGATATCAAGGAAAAGGAGAATCTGTTTGGTTAGGATGGTTTTTAGCTACAGTATTGAGAGAATTCCTTCCAGTATGTGAGCTAATGGAAGATTATGAACATATGGGAAAATATAAAAATGTAATTAACCAATTGAAAGAAGCGTTAAAGAATAACGCTTGGGATGGAGAATGGTATCTTAGAGCATTCTTTGATGATGGTACTCCATTGGGATCCAAAGAAAATAGCGAATGTATGATAGATTCCATTTCTCAATCCTGGTCAATAATATCTGGTTTAGCAGACGAAGAAAGAGTAAAAATTGCTTTGGAATCAGTAGAAAAATATCTCATAAATGAGGAAGAAGGGATAATCTCCTTACTGACTCCAGCCTTTTCAGATAGTGAATTGGATCCAGGATATATTAAATCCTATGTTCCTGGGGTTAGGGAAAATGGAGGTCAATATACTCATGCTGCAATTTGGATAATTAAGGCTTTTGCAATGTTAGGAGATGGAGATAAAGCTTATAGTCTATTCAAGCTCATTAATCCAATAAACCACTCTAGGACATCAATAGAATCTGCCAAATATAAGGTAGAACCTTATGTTTTAGCAGCTGATGTTTACACCAATTCTCAGCACCTTGGCAGAGGCGGATGGACCTGGTATACAGGCTCATCAGGATGGATGTATATAGTAGGATTAGAAGATATATTAGGTTTTAAAGTAGAAAAAGATAAGTTAATTATTGATCCTTGTATACCAAAGGTGTGGGAAGAATATAGAATAAGGTATAGATACAAAGATACTGATTATAACATAAAAGTAATTAATCCAAATAGAGTAAACAAAGGTGTAAGGAAGATATATTTAGATAACAATGCTGTAGCGGATGAATATGTAAGATTAATAGATGATAAAAAAGAACATGAGGTGCTTGTAGAAATGGGTTAATAAAATAGGCTCTTTGTCAATATTTGGGGTGGGATTTTCTTAAATCCCGCTCCATTACTATTTTTACCCTTATTTTTGTGTTAT
>ENA-OWOZ01002234-OWOZ01002234.1-bioreactor-metagenome-genome-assembly--contig:-NODE-2234-length-15047-cov-286.971877_pt1 | contig 15047 bp, 17 predicted proteins | sample MGYA00238140_ERZ651804 | MGnify/ENA primary metagenome ERZ651804 (study PRJEB26910, sample SAMN07631232) | bioreactor metagenome | isolation source: Switchgrass digestor | place: USA: Dartmouth... | reverse complement strand
TTATCGTCGTAATAATATTATGTGCGCTGACCGTTATATTTATCGTGTACCGGAAAAAGGCTAAGATCATAGAATAGGAGGGTTAAAATGAAAAAGTTATTATCAATATTTTCAATTGTTCATTGACGCTTATTCTTGTATTTCCTGCCGATGCTTCCATAGATGCCCGAGAACGACCTAATGGCGCGTCTTTCCATATAAAAAATGTGGTGGACTATGCGCAGGCTTATGGTATCCGTGGAAACGACAATGTAACACGAATTCCTGTATGTCTTGAAATCGGTAATGATGTGTCCACCGATCTTATTGTTTCTATTGAGTCGAAACTGAATAATGCCCAGGCATCAAGCGGAGTACTAAATTTTACTGTATCTGGAAGCTTCTATCGCACATCAGATGGGGAAATTGTGTCAGTATACGGTCTGTCAGGTTCCTTTGAGTATGACGGAAACGATACAGAAATAACCGGCAAAGACAGCTATCATCGCCCTACACTGACTGATTGGTCAGGCACCAGCAAAACCAGTACAGATAAAGTCGAGCCTTATAGCATCAGCATCTTAAAGGGAGATTATGTTTTATACTACAAAAACAAAGAAAACAACACAGCATGGATAAAAATTGCAGTTAGCGAAAGTGGTATGTACTCAGTTGGTGGAGACTATGTATCCTATGAAGTAAATTAGCGAGGGGGAACTAATAGGAAAAGTAAGAGGATTTTTCTTGGATTACTGCTGGTACTGTTTATTATGGCTTTATTGCCTGTGTCGATTTTAGCTGCCAGTACAGCAACGCAAAAAATAACCATGCTGCCGGTAAACCAGGCAGACTTGGCTTTAGATACGAGTAATCCTGAAATAGGGCTTGCCTTTTTCATTGAGGACGAAATGAAAACTTCTGGGTATCAGACGACTCAAAAAACAGGTTATGGCTACTTTTATTTTAAACAAAGCGGAGACATAATTGCTAATTTCAGCTGCACTGGTTATTTTTCTTATAGCGGTGATATTTGTAACGTTTTAGATGTTGACACTAGTGTTTGGGAAACAATTGAAGGTTGGAGAGTGGAGGTAGAGGAGAGTGTAAAACAGATCTCACCCACATACGCCCGCGCAACTGGGGTATTTGATCTATACAATAATGATACTCTATCATCTTCTGCAACCATCAATATTTACTGCAACCAGAAAGGTGACACAAGTGTAGAATTTAATGGTGATTAAAATTTACCAAGATTTAATCAATTAAGTAGTATATAATCGAGTAGAAGGCAGGTGAAATAATCACCTACCTCCTACTCGGTTCATCCCTCCAAACATTTTTAGCTGTTCAATTAGGGTTACATGCGGGGATACTTCAATTTTCTGATGTTATATGTTAAGTTATATCCGAACAGAAAAACCTGATTCTGATGAAGTAAATAGCTACCTGGTGTTTCAGTTATAGAATCCTTTTTGCTCAACCGGAAAGCGAATTCCGTGCGGTACAGAAGGAAAGAACCAAAAAACTTAGCGTAGGTAGTGTTCCTAATGCTGCGTATAAAATTTCATGGATGCCCGATATGCGGAAATGTGGTCCTCGGAACCGGTGAAGCCATAATCAACTGCCATGGAATAGTGCTCCCTGATCTGGATGCAGAGATACCTGATGATGAACACCGCATGACGATTGAAAAGATTGAAGATGAGTATTATGTTGAAATTGCCATGATATGAGCAGAAAGCATTATATTTCCTTTATTGCTGCTTGCTCCCTTCACTCCGGAGAGTCCTTTGGGGATTACCAGCCGTTCCTGCGACAGATCACCGTAGGGTCAATATTCTTTAAGTCCGGTGAACAGGTTCTTGCCATTACCCCGGCCAGTTCCTCGGTCATTTTAACCGCGGCAGTAGCATCCATAATCATAACCGCGCCTATCGGAGCACTGCTTATTGACAGAACATATAAGAAACTCCTGTCAAAATAACGTAAGGTATGAAAATGGGCCCAGGACATCAATCCAAGCGGCTCGTGCCATGTGGAGAGTGTAGCATTGATGTATCGGCAAAGAGTGTGAAAGAATCATTAAAAGTGTTACCTTATTATGAAGGGGGTTAACCATGTTAAAGATTGACTACCTGGTATCGGGAGGTATAATCACAAATTATAAATGTACTTCTGTGTGCAAACACTGCTGCTATTCCAGTTCTCCAAATTGGTCTGATGATTATATGACAGCAGCTATGGCAGATGAGGTGTTTTCCATATTAAGGAGTTTAGGCTGCTATCATGTACATATTGGTGGCGGTGAGCCGCTTCTTAAGCCTGATAAAATTCTGGATGTCCTTGATGCTGCCCGGAAAAACAATATTGAAATTGAATATATTGAAACAAATTCCTCGTGGTATAGAGATGAAACGTCATCAAATGCCATACTTAAAGAGTTAAAAGCTTACGGAGTAAACACGCTGCTTATTTCCATAGACCCGTTCCACAACGAATATATTCCATTTTGGAAGGTGAAGGCTTTAATTGAGGCCTGCTCAAAGGCAGGGATGAAGGTATTCCCCTGGTTGATGGAATTTTGGGATGATATTGATTCTATGGACGATGAAAAGCCCCATTCTCTTGACGAGTATAAGCAGCTTTTCGGACATGATTATATGATGCAGTTGCTGAAAAAGTATGGGCTAAATTTGAAAGGACGTGCTTTTAAGACTTATAAACCTATGATGAAAAGGCAGCCTTTTGAGCAAATTCTAAATGAATCAATACCGTGCAAATTGCTATCGGGAATTTATCACTTTCACATTGATCTGTATGGAAATTTCATTCCCCAGTCGTGCCCGGGCTTTTCGATCCCCTTAAGGGAACTGGCGCATGGGGCGGACTCCGAAAAATACCGGATATTTAACACTCTGGAATCCGTGGGCATAAGAGGGTTTGTAGAACTTGCCGAAAAGGAATATAGATATAAACCAAGAGAAGAGTATGCAGGAAAATGCGATCTGTGTTATGATATGCGGAACTTTTTGGTTTTGGAGTTAGGGCTTGATCTTGCTGATCTAAAACCGGTAAACCATTATAAATATTGATCAGTTTAGAGGTGGGCAATTATTGTATAATTTATGCTATTAGAAATTAATGCAATAATTGTTCCGTTCTTAATATGTTACAAATTGAACTTAACTTTTCGGCAGCGGAGTGATTTACTTTTATCCATACAGTAATTTGATGATTCAAAATAAGGAAAGCTACAGGTTTAAGCAAGCTCTTTTAAAACAGTCTGATGTTAATTAATTTTTTATGAATTGATGTCCTAATTTTACTCCGGTAACTGACCTGAATTTTTGGTTCTTTACTGAGTTGATAGAATCATAACAATTTTGTAATCTTTAATTCTCTATTTCCATAATCATATTTTATTTTTCAAATTGCTCTGGAAAAAAACAAATTTTTATTTACATTCACAGAGGAAACTGAAAAATCAGCTTGACAGGCGTTAAATAATCATTTTCATTCATTCGCATTAACTCCAATATTTTTATTAATTGTTTTCACTAACATCTTTATTAAAAGTCAACAATGTTTGAGCTTGCTTTGATCTATGCATCTCCTCATTTTCTGTAAATATATTCACATCCATATCAGTCAGATTATAATAAATCGCTTTTTCTATTTTTTATTTGCTCTATTCTATATACTTCGATAAAAAAATATTTAGCTCAAAAATTACTTTCTGCTGTTTTTAAGTAAGTTGAGCTTTTCTTATTACTTTATTAAAGTTTAGCGGTGTTCACACTGTAAGTAAACCTTGTTTTTACGAAATAAGTCCAGCAAAGTTTGCCGCCACAGAGGCAAAAAGATTCAGAAATCGCAGATTATAGCCACATAAATAAACGCCCTTTAGTAAACAGTCATGCTAAAGGGTGTTTTTTCATACGTAAAAGAACTTCAATGAGGTTTTACTGGTCTTCATCGACTAAAGCTTCAAGATTTAAAAATCAAAGCGATTACTACTTGAAAATTCGAAAATGTATGATGTAGCAGATAATTTAGCAAGGAAAATTACGTTTGGCTATTTAAACTGAAGCATATATATAATAATATTTTACTTAGCAATGTTAATAATCATGTAAGTGAGGTAGAATTATAAGTATTACAATCAGGCTTGCTACCTATGCGGATGCACAGGATATGGCGAATATACACTCTCACTCGTGGGAAGTTGCATATAAAGATATTTTACCGGCAGAATATATAAAAAAATGAGTGCTGCTCGTACGATAATGTGGAGGCGTATTCTATCAGTAGAAAACAGCATTCACTATATTGTTTTAAATAATAACACAGCAGTTGGAATAGTGACGGTTGGGCCACCACAATATGAAGAAATTGAAATAAAAAATGATATAGGCATAGACAACAGTTTTTGGGAGTTACATGGCATTTATCTACATCCCGATTATTTTCGTCATGGAATCGGAACAATAGCAATTGAATTTGCCATGGATAAAGTAAGAGAATCAGGTAAAACAAATTAAATCGGATTATCGAAAGATGCTGAAGGAATTCTATGAGGAAAGTAAAGGAAAAGATAATAGTGGGGGAGAAAACTATGTATTACATACGACCAGCTGAAAAAAACGATGTAGAAGAATTAAATAGAGTAGCATATGAATCAGAAGCCTACTGGGGATATGACTTGGAATATATGAAAAGATTTGAGGAAATTTATAGGATTACTGAAGATTATATTATAGCAAATCCGACTTTTGTATTTTTGGAGACTAACCGTATTATTGGATTTTACTCTCTTTTAGTGCATGATAATAAGCCAGAACTTGAATTGTTTTATATTAAACCTCAATATATTGGAAAAGGTTACGGTAAAGAAATGTGGAATCATTTGATAGATTATTGCAAAAGAATGGATATAAAATTTTTTTATTTAGTAACAAGCCCGCAGGCTAAAGGTTTTTATGAAAAAATGGGTGCTGTTGTGATAGATGAAGTAGATTCACTTTTGCGGGAAGGACGAAAAATACCAAGATTGAAGTTTGAAGTATTCTAGTAGAGTTGCTTAGTTTGGGGTATGACTATGATAATATATTCCGTTATATAAAACAGCAATAGCTTGAGGATGTCATCTGGCTGATGACTTTGAAGATGAAAACAATGGAATTATCGAGGTGTATGCAATAAGCCGTGCTGAATAGAAAGAAGTAGATGGGTATGATGATTGATATAAATTATTATAAAAAGCTATTTAAAAATTTCAGAATTATTTATTAAATTTAATAAAAACTGGGTTTAGTCAATATGCTATAATATGACAAAGAGTATTATCCTTTTTATTCTGAATAAAGCGAAGATTTAAAATTGCTCGAAGCGTATCAGTAGTATGGGAATTAAAGATGCGGAGGATGTGGGTAATTTGAATAAAATCTTGATCATCGAGGACGATGCCGCACTTAGCAACGGCATTGTTTATGCTTTAAAAGATGATAACTTTGCCTTTAAGCAGGCTTTTGATCTTGCAACCGCAAAAGAACACATTACAAGTAATTCTTTCGATTTGATAATACTGGATATCAATTTGCCGGATGGAAATGGTTTTGAGCTGCTAACGGATATCCGTAAAACTTTAGACGTACCTGTAATTGTTCTAACCGCCAACGACATGGAAACCGATATTGTAACAGGGTTTGAGCTTGGTGCGGATGACTATATTACAAAACCCTTCAGCCTTATGGTCCTGCGGGCAAGAGTGGGTGTCCAGCTGCGTAAGGCCAAAAAGCAACTTCCTAAAACCATATTGATTGATAAATTCTCCTTTTCTTTTGATAAGATGGAGTTTTTGAAAAACGGTAAACCCATTGAACTCAGCAAAACCGAACAGAAGTTGCTGAGGATTCTGGTTGAGAACAGAGGGAAAACGGTTCCACGCTCAGAATTGGTGGACAAAATCTGGACAGACGGGGCGGAGTATGTTGATGAAAATGCTCTGTCGGTCACCGTAAAAAGACTGCGTGATAAACTGGAAGATTCACCATCCGATCCGCAATATATCAAAACGGTCTACGGCATCGGCTACACATGGGCGGTGAAGTGACGTGAACACATTGAATTATATCTGCATTGGGATTGTAGTTATCTCGGTAGTAGCAGCTGCGGTTACAGTTCTCCTGTATCGGCAAAAAGTCAGAAAAACTGTGGAAAAAATCAGCATGATGCTGGACAAAGCCATAGACGGCAGATTCGAGGAGAGTGTCTTTGATGAATCTGCTCTGTCATCAGTGGAATCAAAGCTGGCCAGGTTTCTTTCCATATCTACGTCATCCTCAAAGAATCTACAGGCAGAAAAGGATAAAATAAAAAGGCTGATTTCCGATATTGCACACCAGACGAAAACGCCCATTACTAATATTCTGCTCTATTCACAACTTCTCAGTGAGCAGGAACTGACGAAGGACTGTGCAGAACTTGTGCAGGCTTTGTCCTCCCAGGCTGAAAAACTGAACTTTCTCATCAGTGCTTTAGTTAAATTATCTCGGCTTGAAACAGGCATTATTACTGTTTCACCTAAAAAAGAACCGGTACAAAAACTGCTGGATGAAGTGCGGGAACAAATCATGCCGAAAACAGACGCAAAAGGTGTTTCCCTTACTATCGAGAATACGGATGTAAATGCGTATTTAGACCTGAAATGGACGACGGAGGCAGTGTATAATATTGTTGACAATGCCGTGAAATATACCGAGAGAGGTGGAAGCGTCAGAATAAAAGTAATACCTTATGAGATGTTTTGCCGAATTGATATAACCGATGACGGGATTGGAATTGCTGAACATGAACAGAGCAAAATATTTACCCGTTTTTATCGCTCACCGGCTGTAAGCAATCAGGAAGGCGTAGGTATTGGACTTTTTCTGGCAAGAGAGATTTTAGCGGCTGAGGGCGGTTACATAAAGGTGTCGTCTACTTTGGGCAGCGGCTCAACTTTCTCGGTTTTTCTGCCGATGGTTAAGTAAATCTTACAAAACTGTTAGATTTCAGAAAGAACGATGAAAGATTGTTGTGATATAGTCTGTATTGTAGAAAACTATAATACAGACTGTTTACTTTATGGGAGAGAGTGAAATGGCAATACTTGAAACAAAGGAATTGAAAAAATATTACGGCAGCGGAGAGACCATTGTCCGCGCTGTTGACGGTATCAACCTCGCAATAGAGAACGGAGAGTTTGTCGCAATTGTTGGCACATCCGGCAGTGGCAAGTCTACCCTGCTGCATATGATGGGCGGGCTTGACCGTCCGACAAGCGGTAAGGTTATCGTGGACGGCAAGGATATATTCTCGCTTAAAGATGAGGAACTGACCATATTTCGAAGACGAAAAATCGGATTTGTTTTTCAGAACTATAATCTTGTTCCTGTCCTCAACGTGTACGAAAACATTGTTCTGCCTGTTCAGTTGGACGGGAATGAACCGGACAAACCTTATATAGACAAGATTATCAGAACTTTGGGGCTTGAAAGCAAGTTGAACAATTTGCCCAACAACCTTTCCGGCGGTCAGCAGCAGCGTGTGGCAATTGCCAGAGCTTTGGCTGCAAAACCTGCTATTATTCTGGCCGATGAACCTACGGGGAATCTGGACAGCAAGACCAGTCTCGATGTGATGGGGCTGCTAAAGGTGACAAGCCAGCAGTTCAGTCAAACCATTGTGATGATAACGCACAATGAGGAGATCGCACAGATGGCAGAACGTATCATCCGCATTGAGGACGGTAAAATTGTGGGTGGTGACGGGCAATGATTACGGTAAAAAACAAAAAAGCCATCCGGAATTTGGCGGACAAAAGTTTTCGTGCCAACAGAACACGAAATCTCATTGCGATTATTGCAATTGCCTTAACATCGGTGCTGTTTACCACCCTTTTTACAATGGGCATGGGCACAGTGGAAAGCCTTCAGAGGGCTGCGATGCGTCAGTCGGGCGGTGACGGACATGCAGTACTGAAATATATTACCGACGAGCAATTCAACAATGTCAAAGATCATCCGCTGATAAAAGAAATTTCCTATAACCAGGCATTATGTGACGGTGTGGAAAACGAAGCGTTTTTAAAGCGTCACACCGAATTCTGGTATTTTGATGATATTGGGATGAAGCTTGGATTTTCCGAACCCACAAACGGACACAAGCCTGTGGCTGAAAATGAAGTCATCGCAGATACAAAAACCTTGCAGCTTTTGGGTGTTCCCCTTGAAGTAGGTGCTCCCATTACGCTGGTGCTGAATATTAGAGGCGAGAAAGTGCAGCGGGATTTTGTCCTTGCAGGCTGGTGGGAAAGCGATCCCGTTTTCAACGTGGGGCGGATAATTGCATCGCGAGCCTATGTTGATGCCCATCTTGATGAACTTAAGAACACCTATAGGCAGGATTATTCGATGACAGGCTCAATAAATGCATGTATCATGTTTAAAAACAGCCTTGATTTGGAAGGAAAACTGGGAAAAGTCATAACCGACAGCGGTTATTCGATGGATCCTAACTCGCCCGATTATCTGGAGCATAATGTGAACTGGGCATACCTTTCAACTAATTTCGGCATGGATGCAAGCACGCTGATTGTGCTGGTGTCCGGCCTTATGCTCATCATTTTCACAGGCTATCTTATCATCTACAACATTTTTCAGATTTCAGTCATCCGGGATATCCGGTTTTATGGCCTAATGAAAACCATCGGAACAACGGGAAAACAGATACGCCATATTATACGAAGGCAGGCATTGATTCTTTCGGCGTTTGGCGTTCCTTTCGGGCTTATTGCAGGTTATTTCACTGGTAAAGCTTTTGTTCCGCTTATTGTGAGGAACTCCACGTATGCCGGAAGTGCGGTATCCGTATCTCCCAGACCGGTAATTTTCATAGGCGCAGCCCTGTTTTCTGTAGTTACTGTGTTTATCAGCACCTTTAAGCCGGGAAGGATAGCCGCTGCTGTATCGCCACTGGAGGCAGTGCGGTATACGGATGGGAATATTAAACAAACGAAAAAGCAGAAAAAATCTGTCAGTGGCGCGAAAATACATCGCATGGCTTTGGCAAATTTGGGACGAAACAAAAAACGCACTGCTCTGGTGTTCATCAGCCTGTCTTTGAGCCTTGTGCTGCTGAACACGGTATTTACTCTGTCTCAGAGCATTGACCTGGATAAATTTCTTGCCCAATTTGTGGATACTGATTTTCTAATTGCCCATGCAGATTACTTTCTTAATAATTTCCGCGGTCCTGAAAATCAGACCAGTGAAAGCTTGATTCAGGCGGTAAAAAACCGGCCGGGATTTGAAGAGGGAGGACGACTGTATGGCGGCAGAACGGAAATGATTACTGTGGAGGACGAAAAAAACACAGAACAGAAATATAATATTGACCCTAACGGTGACTTCATAGCTGCAGTATATGGCTTAGAGGAGCTGCCGCTTAAGAGGCTGGAACTTATTGACGGCGAATTGGATTTTGAAAAGCTGTCTTCCGGAAAATATATTCTGGAGGGTGTTTATCTGAATGACAATAATATACCGGAAATTGAAACCACTCATTTTAAAGTGGGGGAAACCATCACGCTTCATAGCTACAAAGGAATGACGGAAAAACATTGGGAAAGTGAGTACACTACACAGGAGTTTACAGTGCTTGGCCATGTGGCCGTTAAAACCTTTTCCAATTCAGACCGGATAAGATGGGACTATACCTTCTACCTTCCTGCAGATGTTTACAAAACCTTGGTGGCAAATCCTGCAGTTATGAGCTATGCCTTCAATGTTTCTGACGACTTTGAAGCCGAGATGGAGCAATTTTTGCAAGGTTACACCGATTCTGTAGAGCCTGCAATGAATTACAGCTCGAAGTTTACAATCCTCAAAGAATTTTCCGATATGCGCGACACTGTTGTTATGATTGGCAGCGTACTAAGTTTTGTGATTGGACTTATCGGTATACTCAATTTCATCAACACTATCCTTACCAGTATCTTTTCCCGCCGAAAGGAATTTGCTATGCTGCAGAGTATTGGAATGACGCGGAAGCAACTATGTAGTATGCTGATGCTTGAAGGGGTATACTATGCTCTTGGAACTTGCATGTTTTCGTTTGTTTTCGGTATGATTTTTTCACTTTTGATTGTCAGACCTCTGGAAAATTTGCTGTGGTTCTTCCGTTACCGGTTTATCCTATGGCCGCTTTTAGTCGTACTCCCATTTTTGTTTGTAATTGGAATGATTATTCCCCTGCTGTCATATATCATGACCGACAGGCAAAGTATCGTCGAGAGACTCCGGGAGGTGGAGTAGTATTCTAAAATGATATCAATGGGTTACCGGTTATTATTAGCACCATCCCCAATGGGCTGATGAGACACAATAATAAAGCCGTCACCCTGTTTTTTCAGCGTGAGTATTGCGTGTTCGCTGTACAGTCGTATAATATCCCCCTGTTTTTCACCACTCAAGCAAACGAAGGAACCAAACCCTGCATCGCTGGTAAAGTTGTAATATGCGTTATATGCATTAAGATAAATCAGCTCATCCATTCCTACGCCACTCAAATCATCCAGCATAATGCCCATATACTTTTCCAGCGTATCGTTTATGGTTTCTGCGGTAAATCTGTGGATAGGGACGGGCATGCTGGCCAGAGTTGCATCGGCGCCGAAAGGCCAGCTTTCTGAGGCTTTGAGGGATTCAAATTCAGCTTCATCCTTCACATCTCCATCAGACGGAAAATAACGCAGCAATTCGGCCAGATTAATATCCTCCGGTCGGTCATAATAAGAGGTAAGAAATTGGTTGAGCGGATTGATACCGATGGGGTTGCCGTGCTCGTCATACAACATGGGATCAAAAACTTTATTATATATCTCTACTTCATCAGCCGTCAGCGGAATGATCTCAGCATTTTCGAATTTTGATCCCGTGAAGGTGCAGCCGACCGCAACAGTGGCGACGAGTACGGCTGTAACCAATGCCGGCACGAGGACTTTTGGCTTTCTTGCGATAAGTGTAACGCGTTCCTTGATACCTTTTTTCTCGTCAGTCATGGAGGTAGCGCAGCAAAGCAAATCCATGGTTTTGCGTTTCTCGCAAGTAAGATCGATGATCGTCCGTCCGTATTCCAGGCGACTTGCCTCGCCGAGTTGTTTGATGGTTCCCTCATCGCAGGCTAATTCGGAATCCCGGCGGGAAAGTGTTGCCGCCAGCCAAACAAGCGGGTTGTACCAATGTACGACGAGGCATAAACCGCGCAGTGCCGCCCAGATGTGGTCGCCGTGTCGGTAATGGGTCTGTTCGTGGGCCAGCACATGGCGCAATTTTAACGTATCATCGGCAACGTTCGGAGTGATATAGATCACAGGATTAAAGAATCCGTACAGGCAGGGCGAAGGTAAGTTCTTAACTAAATAGACTGGCCGTTTACAATTGTTTGTCTGATAGCGTATTCTGGTTTTTCTCAGTTTCTTGTTGAAACTAAGGTTCGAAAAAAGCAAGGTCAGGCCGACAATGGCAACTCCGGCAAGCCATACTGTTCTCAATATCCGGGCCAGTACCGTACCAAGAGAATCCATAAAAATATATGTATGCAAGTGTGCATAACCGCTTTCTATTGGATACCCTTGAATTTCATGCAATGTACCTTTTCCGACTTTACTCGCCTCATCTGGCGTCATTTCACTGTTAAATATTACATCAGAGTATACCTGAGTTCTTAAAAGCGTCTGTTCAGCCGTCTTATAGACTGCCGAACGTTCAATGGTGTTCATTACACTAATTGGGCTTTCAAACAAGTTAATGGGTACAATCAAACGTATCAGCACCAGTGCCCAAAGGGCGTATTGCATGTGCAAGCTGATTTTGCCCTTTAAAAAATGCCGCAATAGAATTACCACAAGGATAAGAACGGAGGAAGTAATGATAAATTCTGTCATTTCTCTCCCTCCTTGACTTCAGCTTCACGAAGGATTGCGTACAATTCTTCAATTTCTTCCTTTGTGAGATCCAGCTTCTTTGTAATGGTGCTCATCATAAGGCTGATGCTGCCTTTGTAAACCCGGTTAAGGAAGTTGTCCGTTTCCTTGATAACTGCGTCCTCCCGCTTAATGAGAGGAGAGTAGATCTTTATTCCTTCATTGTCCTCACATCTGATTAAGCCCTTATCCGTCATACGTCTAAGCATCGTCAGGGTTGTGCTCCGGGTCCAGCCCACATGTTTCTTCAAATATTCCGTTACCTCTCTGCCGGTTCGCGGTGATGCATCCCACAGGCATTCCATGAGATTCCATTCGGCATTAGTAAGACTAATATTCTGCTTTTTCATTTCAATCAAGCTCCTCACTGTCTACAATGTAAACATATTATATACCAATGTGTTTACATTGTCAACACAATGCAGAGCACTTTGCAGTCTCAAAACGGAAAGAGAATGTATATCGAGTATTTTCAAACTCACCATTATAGGTTAAAAACTTCGACGAAATAATGATGCTCATTTCTAAAACCCTTATTATTAATGTATTTATTATAGATTTGGGCATATGTAAATACTTACGTTGAAGATACTGATAATACAGATTAAGAAAACTTCGATTTAATATATCCGGTTACTGGAACATATCAACTTCCCTAAAATTTATCTGATTGAGTTGGTTGTCAACTAACGGACATTTATAATAGGGTTGAGGAGAAAGAATGGATTAAATACTATGCAAGAAAACTAAATGATGTATAGACTGGTTAATATTTTTGAAGTCAGAATTTGATTGTGGTCTATTTGGATTTATTGGAAAGAATGAGGTTGGCAGAACAGATTAGTTTTCCCTTCAAATAAATTACAAAATTTTATTGAATTCGTGCAAATATATTGATATAGTAATGAAAAATAATCCTTTTATAGCAGGAGAAAGATAAGTGAAAGTACTTATTTTTATGGGCAGCCCCCGTGTTGATGGAAATACTGCGGAACTGCGCAAGACATTTCTCGAGGAACTAAAAGTGATTGAGATTGAATGCCTGTACCTCCTTTGAGGCAGTAATAAAGAATTTTTGTACGCATTCGTCCCTTGAATATATTGGAATGTATAGTGTGAGAGATGTAGACAATAAGGCTGCTATGCAGAACAAAGAGGCTGTGGAAGGTGCAAAACGGTTTGCAAGAAGAATAGCCGGAGAGGTAAAATAAGGCGGCTGTAAAGACTGTTTCTAAAATAATATCTAAATTTATTTGAGAAAACAAAGGAGGATATAAGTACATTGAACAATGAATGGTCAGAGAAGAATAAACGAATCCAGATTCTTCTTGCAAAAGAGGCTACATATAAGGATGGAATAGAACTGCTCGTTGAACTCAGGAGAGAGATGTTTGAGCAGATTACACAGATTGCAAACGGATATCCTGCCGAAGCATTTTATCAGATGCCTTTTGCAAATGCGAAGGGTTATCACAGTAAGACTCTTGCCTATTCTATCTGGCACATCTTTCGAATTGAGGATATTGTAGCCCATACATTGATCGCAAAGGATGAGCAGATAATTGTGATAGGCGAATATCAGAAAAAAATCGGCTCGCCCGTCATCACAACCGGCAATGAACTGCAGGGACAGGAAATTGCAGAGTTTTCAAAAAAACTCAATATCAAGGCTTTATATGAATATGCCAAAGAAGTTATGCTTTCTACCAACACACTTCTTGCAGAATTGCAATATTCGCAGATGAAAAACGGGTTTTCGGATTCCGATAAAGAAAGACTTGCTGAATCCGGCTGTGTCAGTCAGGATGAGAATGCCAGATGGCTTATCGATTACTGGTGCAACAAGGATATTCGCGGCTTGATAAAAATGCCTTTCAGCAGGCATTGGATCATGCATATTGAGGCGATGCGTCGGATTAAGAATAAGTTGTGCAAAAATGCTCGTAAAGGTGTGGATCCTGTAGGATACTGTGGGTTATCCTGCAATCATTGCTTTTTGGGTGAATGGTGCGGATCCTGTAGGACGAAATATAATGTCTGTTCCTTTGCAACATTATATGAAGACAAGAGATGCCCTAACATGGTTTGCTGCAGTGAAAAAAACATAGATGGGTGCTATGAGTGCTCAGAACTGGAAAACTGTACAAAAGGATTTTATACTCCGGATAATGACGGATCGGCTTCAGCTAAGGCGCAGGCTATGTTTATACGGAAATATGGCAAGAAAGCTTTCCTTAAAGTGCAAGACAAGCTTCATGAGAGGTTTGATTTTGCTAAAACTCAGGAGTTACTGGGGCAGGATATGTATGAAGGATTGAAGATACTGGAGAATGAATACAGTACGTGATTTATATGTTTCCATTAACAGATGCTTTTTAATATGGATTCAAGAAATGAATAAAAGGAGAAGAACTGTATGAGATTATTTATATCGCTAAATTTTGATAGTGAGATAAAAGCTAAAATTTATGATATAATTAACAAGGTCAAGTCAAATTCCATTCAAGGCAAATTTGTAAATGAGGAACATATACATCTTACATTAGAGTTTTTAGGAGAGATACAGAAAAATAGATTGAATACCATCAAGGAAATAATGAATGAACTTAATTTTGAGGCATTTACGTTTGGGTTAACCAAAGTAGGATATTTTAAGAGACCGGAAGGGAATATTTATTGGTTGGGAGTAGAAAATAATGATACCCTATTCAATATGCAGAAAAAATTACATCAAAGCCTGATAGAGAAGGACTTTGAGTTGGAAAACAGAGAATATAAACCTCATATAACCATAGGAAGAAAGGTTATATTGAAAGATGGCTTTGACACAGGTGAACTTAAGGATACTTTGGAGAAAATAAAAATTGATATAAATAAAGTCGATTTAATGAAATCGGAATTTATAAACGGAAAGCTAATACATTCTTTAATATATTCAAAACCGTTGTAAAACAATAAAACAAGGGACGGTTCGAAACCACTGAAAAACACCAAATAAAAAATGTAAAACATTCAATATATTTCAACAAATATATAGTAA